>Ga0315274_10000342_pt1 | contig 72210 bp, 73 predicted proteins | sample YL17G02_20_MG_FD_203700 | JGI IMG/M metagenome (GOLD analysis project Ga0315274, IMG submission 203700) | Sediment microbial communities from Yellowstone Lake, YNP, Wyoming, USA - YL17G02_20 | ecosystem: Environmental > Aquatic > Freshwater > Lake > Sediment | place: USA: Wyoming | collected... | reverse complement strand
AAAAAAGGGGGGGAAGAAGAGCTAGCCTTCCTCGACCACTTCCGCGACCCTGAAATCATGATACGGCTCGTAGATATGCACCACGTCGGACTCCTGTCCCGCGCATATCCCGGAGAAGAAAAGTTCCCTGCAAACGATCTCCCATGTATAGATCGGCAGATGAAGGTCCCTCAGTTTTATATAATGTTCATCAAGGAAAAAATCAAGGTCAAAAGCGGGTGAAGCAACTACACCCCTGTTAAATATAAGAGGTGGTGTTTTCGGCCTTGCTGGTGCAAGTCTTATCGCAACGCCCTTTTTATTGCCCCTTAACATCGCGGACGCGGGATCGGTCGTGGCGCAAAAAGCGAATCCAAAACGGCGGCAATCCCTCCCTGTCACGTCATAATAATTAAATCCGTTCATCTGTATATTAGCGGCGCTTTCACGGTCTGTCCCGTGCCATATGGGCAGCTCTGTCGCCTTGAAAACCTGCATGGTCTTTGATGTCAGCAGACACCTCAATGACCTGTTATAACCGCTGTAATATTCTCTGAAAGGGCTGTGCGCGAGGAATTCGCTCCTTCTCCCCGCATCACCAATCCATATGAACCTTATATTGCCGATTTGAATATCCACCGTTGTTTTGACTTTACCGTTCTCTACCTGCTGCAGCTGTCGTTTGCCGCCGAAAGCCACCTCGGTGCCTTTTTCATTCATGCATAAGTCCCCTTTTCGGATAAGATCTGAACCGGCCGGCATGACGGGAAGCCAGGGTGAAGAATAATCCTCAAAGCCCCTTTTAGCACAGGCATTATAATAATCCGTTTTCATCCTTGTGAATGATGAGGGTAGTTCGCAAAGCACAAGAGCCATTTTTAACCTCCTCTTACTGGTCCTGATATATATCGAAGGATCAATATGAAAATTTCAGTTATAAAGTGTTGCGCTCGATCGAAAAATCCTTTATAATCAACGGCTAATTTAGTTTTGCGATATTCTTGAGGGCTTAAAGGGAGAGATCATGGAATATGAACTTGGCAGGGGAAAAAGGACAAGAAGGACCTACGGGTTCGATGAGATAGCTCTGGCCCCTTCCATCATAACCGTAAATCCCGATGACATTGACATTTCAACGACAATTGCCGGGATCAAGCTAAAGCTTCCTATAATCGCTTCGGCCATGGACGGCGTGATAAGCCCGAAAACAGCGATCCTTATGAGCAAATACGGCGGCCTGGGCGTACTCAACCTTCAGGGAGTATGGACAAGATATGAGGATGCTGAAGCGATACTCGACCAGATAGCTTCGGTCTCAAAAGACGAATATATTGAGCTCATGCAAAAGGTTTATCAGGAACCCGTTAAGCCGAAACTGGTGGAAAAAAGGATAAAAGAAATAAAGGACAGCGGTGGTAAGGTGGCCGTCTCATCGATCCCCCAGCAGGCACTTGAGCTGGGCCCTGTCGCCGCAAAAGCCGGCGCGGATGTTTTCTTCCTTCAATCAACTGTATTCTCAACAAAACATAAGTCATCCGGTTCGGATCCGCTTATACTTCCGGATTTTATTGAAAAGATGAAGATCCCGGTAGTGGTGGGCAACTGCGCCACATATGACGTAGCGCTTGACCTCATGAAGAACGGCGCTGCCGCGATACTTGTCGGGATCGGCCCCGGAGCGGCCTGCACTTCGCGAGGAGTGCTTGGCATAGGAGTTCCGATGGCGACCTCGATATCCGACTGCGCAGCCGCAAGGGTAACCCATTTCAAGGAAACCGGCAACTATGTGCCGATAATCGGTGACGGGGGAATGGTCGTAAGCGGGGATATTTGCAAGGCCATTGCGTGCGGCGCGGACGCGGTAATGATAGGATCACCTATCGCAAAAGCCAGCGAAGCGCCCGGCAGAGGCTACCACTGGGGAATGGCAACACCAAGCCCGGTCCTTCCGAGAGGAACCAGGATAAAGGTCGGGACGATCGGTCCGCTCAAGGAAATACTCATCGGCCCGGCTAAATATGATGACGGCTCAATGAACTTCGCAGGCGCTATAAAGACATCCATGGGAACACTCGGGGCTTCGAATATCAAAGAAATGCAGCACGTTGAAGTAGTAATTGCTCCGTCCATACTTACCGAAGGAAAAGTCTACCAGAAAGCCCAGCAACTGGGGATGTACAAGTAGAGAATATCAGAGGATCAGGACATGGCTTTCAGAATAGTTGAAGATGAACAAGCAGACTTTATTCCCAGAATCTCTCCCCAATAAACATCTTAACTCCCATCTCGGGGACCAATTTTATCCCGCTTTCATCTTGAATATTCACATACGAAAGAGAATGATCATCATTTATAAGGAATTGGCTCATATGGGAAGCGTCCTCCCGATAAAGGAAGCCCTTCGGGGGATTATATAAAAAGAAAGAATCGTGCGGATCCCCTCTCGCTATCAATATCGATTCGGCTATCTTCTCAGGCGTTGCCAAATTCCTTTTTATGGATAATCTATAATAGGAGCCGTACTCAAGGTTCAGCCATCTGTTCGAATTCGGATCGAATACCATCACAGTTGAATGTCCCCCCGGTCCGGATGGCGAATGAGAGTCCAACTGATATGCAGGATATCCGCCCTCAACAAGCAGTACCGCTTGAGCAAGAGATTGATCGGCGCATATTCCTTTCCTTCCCTCAAGCAGGTCTCTGGGTGAACGGTATCGCCACTTAAGGCTGCCATCTGGGTAGTACACTGCGGTGTCATCCGGATAGTGAACGCTACGATAAAAGAAGTTCGCTACTCTTTTTATCGTATCCAATCCTGCGGCCGCATCGCGAAGCGTGAAATTGTCATTGACAGGGAAATCAAATTCACGTTTATCTTCCCTCGTTTTCTTTGGAGGACGCTCCATGTATCCCCCAAAGGCCAGGGCCAATCCTACGGAGAATTCATTGTTTACGATCTTGCCGGCGAAAACCCCTGCCTCCCAGCCCGCATTGATAATCACTCTTTTATCAGAGTTGAACCTTATGCCTGCACCATAGCGATCCACCCGACTTTCATAATAATTATGATCCGCTTCTGCCGACAGTTCCAGACCGTGCACGCTCAAAACAGAGATGACCTTACTGGCCAGTTTACCTTCCCTTTGATCTTGATAGCCCTCCAGGGAATGGGATAAAGAAAAGGAACTGTTGGGGGCTATTCTAAAAGTAGCAATTGTTGGAGATTTGAATCCATTACCAGAATCCTGGAAAAAATACAATCCGGGATTGTATTTCTCGTGACAACAGACAGCTCCCTGCTGGAGATCAAACAAGTTAAAAGGTCTTATCCCGATGCTCAATCCGCCGTCAATATCGTAATTATCCCAATTATAGGACTTCATGCCATAATCCAGATAATCGGTATCTGCTATCTGCCCCATGCCGCTCATCCCAACATTGCCGCTTAAAGAAATGCCATCATTACGGAAGAGCAAAATGGAAACATCATCAGCCAAGCCAAATAATCCGATATTTATTGCTTTTCGCCCTGAAACCTGGAAAAGACCCTGATCGAAACGGTTGCGGGACGCGACGCCGCCTCCTAATGTCAGGCAATTGGACGTTCTCTCCCCTACGGGCATTGTCTGCTGGTACTGTATGGCGGTAAAAGCATTCCTTATAAACCGCCTGTATTGTTCATCCGTGGTCGTACCCATGGAGCTGCGCGGTTCCACTGGATCGAAATCATAATTGGCCTTTAAGATAATTTTCTTGCCCGGGGAAAGCTCAACTTCTCCCTTCAATTTTACCAGTGTCATCGTTCGACCGTCGGGCAATGGATTTCTTGCTCTATAGCTGCCGTCCAAATAAAATCCGAACGGATCCGTCGATCCTTCGCTATCCAATCCCAAACCGCTCACAAGCTATCTCCTTTTTCAGGAATATTCACATGCTCTTTCCGGTACTCAGATCAGATAAAACCAGCTTATCTCTTGCATGTATATTTATGTGTTTATCGTCATATTTTGCGGCAAATTTCGTTTTTAATATATAACTGATGTGCAAAAAAGCCTCTCGATTGCTATACATGTACATTTGTGATACTATTTCCCCAATTTACTTATGACCTCCCAGGAACACGACGTTGTAGTTGTCCTTGATTTCGGAGCTCAGTACAGCCAGCTCATAGCCCGAAGAGTGCGCGAATGTAATGTATACTCCGAGATAGTACCCCACGACATACCTATCGAAGAGCTGAAACAAAGGAACGTAAAAGGAATAATATTGTCAGGGGGGCCGTCGAGCGTCTACGATAAAGATGCGCCCAAGCCCGATCCGAAACTCCTTGACTCAGGCATACCGATCCTTGGCATTTGCTACGGGATCCAGCTCATCGCCAATGAGCTTGAAGGCAAGGTCCAGCCGGGCAAGAAAAAGGAATACGGGAAAGCCGTCCTTAAGGTAGATGATAACTCCGATCTTTTCGCCGGACTTGATACAAGCCTTGAATGCTGGATGAGCCACGGCGACCTTGTCACAAAACTTCCTGACGGATTTGCGCCTTTAGCGCATACCGACAACAGCCCTTACGCCGCTCTTGCAAACAAGCAAAAGAAGATCTACGGCGTCCAGTTCCATCCCGAGGTCACGCATACCCCGAAAGGGAAAGATATCCTGAAGAATTTCCTTTATATAATCTGCGATGCCAAGCCGACATGGACAATGAAGAATTTTATCGATGAAGCCGTAAAGGATATTCAGAAAACCGTCGGCAAGGAAAAGATACTGGTTGCCCTGTCCGGCGGCGTCGACTCAACGGTGGTTTCCGCTCTGGTCAAGAAAGCAGTCGGCGACCAGCTGTACTGCATGTTCATCGATCAGGGCTTCATGAGGCATAACGAGCCCAAGAAGATCAAGATCACGTTCACAGAAAAGTTCAGGATCAAGAATTTCATTCATATCGACGCTTCAGACAGGTTCTTTGATAGGCTTAAAGGAATAACGGATCCTGAGGAAAAAAGGCGCCGCATCGGCAGCGAGTTCATCCATACGTTCGAGGAGGAGGCCAAGAAGCTTGTCGGGGACGTCGGCGGCATACATTATCTTGCGCAGGGTACTCTTTATCCAGATGTTATAGAAAGCGCCGTGCCCGGAGGTTCATCAAAGACGGCGAAAAAGATAAAGACGCACCACAATGTTGGAGGACTCCCTAAAGATATATCCTTCAAGCTTGTTGAACCCCTTAAATGGCTTTTCAAGGATGAGGTAAGGGCGATCGGTAGGGAACTCGGTGTTCCGGAGGAGATAGTCTCGCGCCAGCCGTTCCCCGGACCAGGGCTTGCGATAAGGATCATCGGCGAGGTCACAAGGGAGCGCGTGGACATCCTTCAGAGAGCGGACGAGATAGTGATGGATGAGATAAGAGCTGCTGATTACTACAAGAAGCTCTGGCAGTCATTCGCGGTACTTTTACCGATCAGGACTGTCGGTGTCATGGGCGATAAAAGGACATATTTGAACACGATCGCATTGAGGGCTGTCACATCAACGGATGCAATGACAGCGGACTGGGCAAGATTGCCTTATGATCTTCTCGAGAAGATATCGAACAGGGTGGTTAACGAGATCCCGGAAGTTAACAGGGTTGTTTACGATATATCCTCGAAGCCGCCTTCCACGATAGAGTGGGAATGATCCGCCTGAGAAGCTGATCGATCAAAACTCCAGGAATCCATCCGCGCCGGTCACTTTAGCGCCTGTTTCAGGGATAAGTTTTGCTCCATCATGCGGCAAATGAAGTTCGCCGCTTTCCGAGACAATAGGTGTGTCGTACGCGGTTATATCCTCATTAATCGCTCCTACTCCCGGTTGACACAACATTAAATACCTGGTGTCAGGTTCACCCCTTGCTGTAAGGACCTTTTTCGCGGCATCCGTGGCATCTACGACAGGATTCTCTGTAACCAACTTACGTGTAGTACCGTATTCTATAGTATGATAGAAGCCATTGGACTTGAACAACGTTATTACGTGGCCAAATTCTTGCCCCGGCTTGCAGTAATGCATTGTAAACGAATCATCATATCCATTTGCCCTTAATAAACTTGCCTGAAAAAAGGACTGGTCCGCACATACACCCAATCTATCATCAAGCATCTTTTGAAGCGATCGATACCAGGTGCTTAGCCCGTAACCGTGAGACGCGTATAAAGACTCCCATGATTCAACTTCTTCAACAGGGTAGGAAAAATAGAAGCGCGAGAAGTTGCCTATTTTTCTCGGCGTGTTCAACATCTTGGCGGCATCAGTAGTGGTGATATTCCCGCTGACGGGGATATCCATATCGTCACCGACCCTCGGTAGTTCATTCTCTTTATTCTTTTTTCCACCGAAAGATGCCGAAATGCCAAAGGTGGATCCGTAATTGATCTTTTTCCCGCTGCCTACTCCACCTGTTCCCGAAATCTCTTCCATATTACCCGTCCATGCTAAAGAGATTGGGCCGATCCCATAGCTCAATCTTGCCGCATAATGGTTTAGCTGGTTTTCAGACAAACTGCTGGTCATTTCGGCCGCAAATGATGCCCGTCCTATCGTGGCCTGCAGTCCTAACCTATTCGATAATGTTGTGCCTTCTTCCGCACCCCGGCAATGTCCTATCGAGTCATACAATCCAAGCGTACCCCAACTGCCAAGCGGAGTTGTTATGCTTGTCGTCGCACCTATCGTATCCCGTTTTTGCAGGAAGAAATAAAGCCTAGGATTGAACCCTTCATTGGATACAGAAATTATGCTTGACGCCTCCAGTGAATGCGGAAGCATTGCGATAAACCTTGTTTTGTAGGTCAAAGCATAGTTATCCCAATTATTCTCGCTCATTCCGTAATCAAGATTTTCAGGGTCCGTGCTCAACCCCATTCCTTCAGCCCTGAAAAGCTGATCGCAGGTTATGGCCCCTGTCCTGAACAATGTAAAAGCAAAATCATCGGCGGCGCCGTAAATGACACTGTTAATGTCACATAAATTGCCATAGATCGCCAGATCATCAAAATATCTATTGCCTAAGTATCCCGCCCCTACCGTTAACCGGTTCCTTAACGAACCGGCCAAAGCTTTTTCATCCTGAAAATATATAGCCCCGTATCCCGTTGTCCTGCCTCTCTCGTATTGCTGCGTTTCCCTGTGGATCTCTATGATGCCGCCATGACTTTCTGCCCATGTCCTTTCCTGTACCGGCATATCGCTTAATGATGTATTATTTTCCTGCCAGCCGCGTGCTCTTATTATCACGCGTCTGTTAGGATTGATCGGTATAACGGCCTCGCCTTTGAGCTCACCCTTTCTGCCGTTATCACGGCCGCTCGAAGGCCTATCCCAATTAAAATAATACGAATTAGTATTATTATTGCTTTGACCAACAGAAGTAGTCATTATTTCCCCCTATATATTAATATATCGCATGAAATCGGGTAAAACTTGCGTGTTTTTTGGGTTGAAGAAGTAAATAATCCTTGATATTTTACATGTTTATTTGAATATCAGTAGGTAAATGATCGAACGTGAATGATTCTATCTCTGGTAGATCTTCTTTATCCTATCCATACGCGTCAGCTGTTTTGCCTTCTCATGCTCTTCCCATGTCTTGCTGAAGATATGCGATCCGTCAGCTCGGGCGACAAAATAAAGATAATCCGTCTTTGCCGGATAAATGGCCGCCTTGATCGATTCCAGGCCGGGATTGCATATCGGACCCGGTGGAAGCCCGTAACGCTTATAGGTATTGTACGGGGAGTCGACTTCAAGGTCATCATAGCTTACTATCTTTCGCGGGCGCTCCAGAACATACTTGATCGTCGGATCTGCGCCGAGATGCATCCTTATCTTGAGCCTGTTATGGTAGACGGAAGATATCGTCGGCCTTTCACCCGGGATCGCGGCTTCCTTTTCTATGATCGACGCGAGCGTCAGTATCTGATGGAGATCGTATTTTGTTGACCTCCTGTGCTTTTTCCAGTAAGGCATGATCATCTGGTTGAAGCGCGCAAGCATAAGGTCGGCAAGCAAGCTTGCGCTGATGTCGGACTGGATCAGATAAGTGTCCGGGAACAGATACCCTTCCAGGGAATCTGTGGGGACACCGCCGAGAAAACTGTATTTTTTTAGCAGGCGGTCTGACACGGATTTCTCCGTCAGCGTCCTGAACGCCGGCCCGTCGCTCAATCCCTGGCGTTCAAGAAGTTTGCTCATCTTGTATATTGACATCCCTTCAGGGAAGATCACCCTGCCCAGCAGCGGCGGTATGACCTCGCCGTTCCTTATTTTAAGAGCGATCTTTAACAGCGACATGTCCGTCGTGAACTCATACGTTCCCGCCTGCATCTTGTCCTGAAGGCCGAAAATGTTCACTATCAGACTGAACCCGTATTGACCGTCAATGATCCCTCTTTCGAGCAGCAGCTCCCCGACCATGCCTGCCCCGTAACCCCTGGGTATGTTCACAACGTATATGCTTTTATCAAATCTGTTGCTTACCTGGAAGAAAATGCATGCAGCACAAAGTGACAGGATAATAAGGACTATCCCGCAGAACTGAAAGAAATACACAAGCACATCGACGCGGTCGCTCTGCTTCCTTTTATCATGTACATCGCTTAAGAAAGCTCCAAGGCTGCGGAAAAACCTTCGAAGGCCTTTTCTTGAGAACCTGTATGCGTCAAAAATGACGGGATTGGCGAGCAATCCCCTGAACTTATCTGATCTTCTTTTGATCATTTTTTGAATCCAAATATCCCTGAAGTATGCTCATTGCCGATGTTTCGTCGATGAGCCCCTTTGCTTTCTTTCCGCAAATACCAGCCTCCCTTAATCTCCTTGCTGCCTCAACTGTGGTCAGCCTCTCATCAAACGCAATAACGGGTATGCTCATGCTCTCTTTTAGGGAACTTATGAATACCTCCACCTTTTCAGCCTGAACACCCTTCCCTCCCTTAAGCCGGAGCGGCATCCCCACCAGGATCTCGCCGACATCCCCGTATTTATCAAGTATTTCCTTTATCCGGCCTGAGACGAATTCCAGCCCTTTATTCTCGATGACGCCTGCCCCGAAAGCTATGTGACCCAGAGGATCAGAAACGGATGCGCCTATCCTCTTTTCGCCGTAATCGAGCGCAAGCACTCTTGTCACGCCTGTTTTCCCCTCTTGATGATCTCGATGATCTTTTCCTTAACAGCATCAATCTTTGAGGGATCGCTACCGCCGGCTTCAGCGATATGCGGGCGCCCTCCCCCTCCGCCTGATATCACTTTGGCGGATTCCCTTGCGATCTTGTTGGCGTCATATCCCTCGTCAACAAGCTCCTTTGACAGGGAAAGGACGAACGATACCTTCTCTTCATTAACGGAGAATAAAACGCAAACAGCCCTTTTGATCTTTCCGCGGATGGAATCCGACACATCGCGAAGAAAGTCCATCTCCCTCCCCCTGAAAGTGTCAAAAACAAGCTTTATGTCACCGACAACCACGGCATCCTTCTCGTATTTGCCGATCCCCTCTCTAGCATTCTCGAGTTCCGACTTTCTTGCTTCCTTTTGCAGGTCCTTGACCCTTTCCTGAAGCCCGGTGTTCTTCTTTTTAAAGTCCTCAATAAGCCTGTTCATCAATGGTATGTCGACGATTTTAATTGCCCCTTTGAAGGCCTCCATTTCCTCGCTGGTGACCCTGAAAAATTGGTAATATGTGTCCGGCTTGCTGGCCAGGAAGCCTTTTTTAAGCTCGAGGCTTTCGTATTCATCGAACATCTGCTTGTTCTTATTCAGAAGTTCACCGGCCAGCTCAAGCAGGTAAGCTCTTGCGGCATCACCCGCCTTAGCTTCTATCCTCCTCACTCCGGCGGATACCGCCCCTTCCGAGATTATCTTGAAGATAGAAATGTCGGACGTGTTCTTGACGTGGATCCCTGCGCAAAGCTCCATGGAAAATCCTTTAACTGAAATTACCCTGACCTTTTCGCCGTATTTCTCGTCAAAGAGCATGATCGCCCCTCTTTTCCTGGCCTCCTCCAGGGACAATTCTTCCGCAGTTACGATCAGCTTTTCTTTTATCTTTTCATTGACCCTCTTCTCTATCATCTCGAGGTTCTCCTTTGAGATCTCGCCGAAATACGTGAAATCGAACCTGAACCTGTCGGGAGAAACAAAGGAACCTGTCTGCCTCACGTTGCGCCCGAACAATTCCCTGAGAGATGCCTGAAGCAGATGTGTGGACGTGTGATGCATTGCCGTGGCTGCCCTTCTTTCCCTATCGACGGTTGCCTTTACCAATGAATTAATCCGCAAACCTCCAGCGTCCTTCAATTCATGGACAATAACCCCGCCAATATTACCAAACGCATCAATGACCTCATGATCTGTTTTGTTCAGCATTATCCTGCCTGCATCGCCGACCTGGCCTCCACCTTCGGGATAGAAAGGTGTCCTGTCAAGCACCACAAGGTTCTCTTTTTCATCCACATACACAACTTTTGCGTCGGACGATTCGTCGGAATAACCAAGGTATCTTGTAGGGCCGTACTTTGACAGCTCGTGGATCCTTTCCTTGAGCTCTGCTCCTATACCGGCCGTCCTTGCCTTCTGTTTTTGCTGCTCCATCTCCTTAATGTACTGCACATCATCAACGGTAACCCCCGATTCCATCGCTATTTCCTTCGTAAGTTCATAGGGAAAACCGTAAGTATCATGCAGAATGAACGCTTCTTTCCCGGAAAGCGTTTTATCCGTCTTTGACAATGCTTTCTTAATGTTCTCAGCGATCAATGTCATCCCTTGTTCAAGGGTCCGGCTGAAATTATCCTCTTCCGTCAACAGCACCTTATGAATAAAATCGGAGTTCTGCACGATCTCCGGATATGCGGCTCCGTTAACGCTGATGACAGATCTCGAAAGCTCGCACAAGAACGGATCCTTCAATCCCAATATCCTTCCGTGCCTGACCGCCCTTCTTATAAGGTTTCGGAGCACGTATCCCCTTCCTTCGTTTGACGGAAGCACGCCGTCAGCTATCAGATGCGTCGCTGCGCGTATGTGGTCCGCTATGATCCGCTCCGACATCATCCCGCGTTCCGCTTGAACGCTAATGCTGCCGGTTCTTACCATCTCTCTCAACGAAGAGATTATGGGCATGAACAGGTCCGTATCAAAGTTCGTTGCTTTGCCCTGAAGCACAGAAGCTATCCTCTCAAGGCCCATGCCTGTATCGATGTTCTTTGACGGAAGAGGATTTAGTTTTCCGCTGTCATCCCTGTCATACTGTATGAAAACGAGGTTCCATATCTCAAGGAACCTATCGCATTCGCACCCCGGTCCGCACCCTTTCCTGCCGCATCCTTTTGCCGCTCCCATATCATAATATATCTCGGAGCAAGGGCCGCATGGGCCTGTGGGGCCAGCCGCCCAAAAATTGTTGTCCTCGCCCAATTTAACTATCCGGTCATCCTGCAAGCCGATCACGCTCTTCCATATATCATAGGATTCGTCGTCCTTCTCATATACCGCCGCGAATAACCTGTCAGCAGGGACCTTTAATTCTTTTGTGATGAGCTCCCAGGCCCAGATGATCGCTTCCCTTTTAAAGTAATCGCCGAAAGAGAAATTCCCAAGCATCTCAAAGAAGGTATGGTGCCTTGATGTCTTTCCCACCTGGGCAATGTCGTTCATCCTGATGCACTTCTGGACGGTCGTAGCCCTCTTATGCTTTGGTTTTTCTTTGCCGAGGAAGACGGGCTTGAATTGAAGCATTCCCGCTAACGTCAATAGAACTGTCGGATCGGAGGGGATAAGTGAAGATCCGGGCAGCCTCTTGTGCCCCTTCTCTTCAAAGAACTTCAAGAATCTTTCCCTTATGTCAGCGCTTTTCATATACCAAAAGCACCCTTTCAACCGCTTTTCTTACCTTTTGCTGCACGCTATCGATGGTCCCGCCGCTTGAAATGACCTTGATCCTGCCAGGATGTTCCCTGGCGATGTCAAGATAGGCATTCCTTACCCTTTCGTGAAAGGCCAGTTCCTCTTTTTCATAATTATCCTTTTTCGGTCTTCTTGATACCCTTAATAATCCCTCTTTGCATGGCACATCCAGCATGACCGTTAAATCAGGCACGAAGCCGAATGATGATCCGCTGTTCAAAAGATAAACAAGTTTTTTAGGCAATCCTCTTCCACCCATCTGGTAAGCGATCGTTGAATCAACGAACCTGTCGCATATTACGATCTTTCCGGAACGAAGCGCGGGAACTATAACGTTCTTGACATGCTCGATCCTGTCGACCGCAAAAAGAAGTATCTCTGAATACGGGTCCAGCTTCTGCTTTGCTTCAAGCAGCAATCTGCGTATCACTTTACCGGCCTCTGTCGCACCGGGCTCATGCGTATTGATCACATCATATCCTCTTTGCGACAGGTTTTTCGCCAATAGTCTGATGTGGGTGGACTTTCCGCAGCCTTCCCCGCCTTCAAATGTTATAAGAACGCCTTTCCTCATTTTACCCATCCGTCACCTCGAAACAAGCATGAATCCGAATGAAAACTCTCTCCTCATGGCCTTGTAGATAAGCTCAATATCAAAACAATGGAATCCTATCGTGGCTTTATAATCAAGTTCCCGTGGTATCGCGCTGGGAACATAGTACTTGAAATCTATCCCGATCCTGTTGACCAGCAAATTATAACCCAAAACAACGTTTATTTCATCAGAGGGCATGAAGTTGTATCTCTCGTAATTGAAAGGGCTTGATCCGCCATATCCAAGATAATGCATGTGCGCAAAATATGCATCAATATCCCCCCACTTGTTGCCGTACGATGTTATCTGGGTCAGCTTGGTCCAAACGCTCAGGTTCTCGTACCATGACTGGTCATAGCCGAGGCCAAGGCCGTAGGTGCCGTTATCTGTCGGGATCTCATAGTTCAATCCGGTGACAATCTTGCCTCTGCCGGCCCTTGTGGTTGATTCCTCTGAAACAACTCCATACGTAAGGCTCCCGTTCATCTTAAGCTTGTCATATAGGACCGGGACAGGATTAAGCCGGAGGGTCACATCCGGAAGCACTGTTACTCTTTCATAGTTTATCCTCTCGCGGTAGGAGAAATTGGTGATCAGATCGAACATCATTGGTTCGCGTATGTTGAACAAGCCGTAAAAATGCTTTTGGCCGTCCTGACCAAGTTGCGAACCGAAAGAATATGTATGCGTCAATCCGCCGTAAGCCTTATTCACATTATCATAGTAGACCCTGAAATCCCCCGAGTTGCTGCTATTGTACGAATAGTTCCCTTCCACGCCTCCTCCCCAACCGTTCTTTTCCGCATAACTGATTAGTATCCTTCCGTTAAGGTTCTTGCTCAATATCCATGCGAACCTTGTCTGGACAAAAGAACCGTCCTGCTCGTTATATCCTACTTCCGGGATCGGAGGAACGTTCTTTATCCTCCTGCCCGCGAGGTCGAAAATATAAGCCGGCACCGGCACCAGAGGGATCCCGCCTATCCAGAAATATCCGAAATAACAGATAAGCCAGCCTTCATCAGGATATAGCACGACCCTTGACGCGCTTATATGGTAATGCGGGTCCTTAAGTCTGCATCCTGTGAACGACGAACCTTCCAGATCAACCTCTTCTTTCTGCAGGCCCACCTGATCCCCTGTCATGTTAGCCTTCTCAAAATATAGGTTGACCTTTTTAGCGTCCCCTTTTCTCTCTTTCAGGTCATAGTCCAAAGTATCGCCGTTAAGCGTTACTCCGCCCTCTATGCTCATGTCAAAGCCGTCCCATGCGCGTACCTTCCCCTGATCGATCCTGTATAGAAGATTATTTGATCTTATCGTGAGGTCTTTATGCTTTGCGAGAACATTGCCCTTTGCTTCTACAACGGTCCCGTCCTCGCTGTAAGAAAGCTTGTCAGCTTCAAGAATGAAGTCCTCAACTTTCTCCGCGCGAACAAGATCCGCCAATGCAATGAACAATATGAAAAATACAAGTGCTTTTCTCAAAAAACCAGGATTCTCCCTCTATGCAACCTGCTCATATCGGCTCTCTTTGCTTGAGAACTTTGCGATCTCTTTCCTGAAAACGAGCTCTATCGTCCCGACCGGACCGTTCCTTTGTTTTGCAATTATTACCTCGGCTATGTTTGCTTTCTCCGACGCCGGATTGTAATAGTCCTCCCTGTGGATGAATATGACGACATCAGCAGTTTGCTCGATCTCGCCCGACTCTCTGAGATCGGAAAGCCTTGGGATCCTGTCCGTGCGCTGCTCAACCGCCCTGGATAGCTGTGATATCGCCACTACGGGGATATCAAGTTCTCTCGCCAGCGTCTTCAGGGACCTTGCTATCTCCGATATTTCCTGCACTCTGTTCTCCACGCGATACCGTCCGGACATTAGCTGCATATAATCTATTATGACAAGGCCAAGACCATGCTCCACCTTAAGCCGCCTTGCCTTTGCCCTGATCTCAGTGGCCGTTATCGCCGCCGAATCATCGATATATATCGGGGATTCTGAAAGCTTCCCCAAAGCCCTTGTCAGCTTCTTCCATCCTGCGTCAGGCAGGCTTGCGGTCTTCAACCTTAGTCCGTCGATCTCGGCTTCCGAACACAGCATCCTCTGTGCCAGCTGCTCCTTTGACATCTCAAGGCTGAACACGGCAACCGGTATCTTATGTCTAATTGCAACGTTCTGAGCTATGTTCAATGCCAATGCTGTCTTCCCGACGGCAGGCCGCGCCGCGATGATAATGAGGTCGGCGTTCTGGAATCCGGCTGTCAAGTTGTCAAGGTCGGCAAAGCCGGAAGTTATCCCTGTCAAGGTCTCCTTCTTGCTGTAAAGCTTGTCGATCTTTTCCAGGACCTTCTTAAGTACGCTGTCCACCTTGTAAAAGCCCTCTCGGAACCTTTTGAGAGCGATATTAAAGATCGATTTCTCGGCCGTATCAAGCACCGCATTGACATCCTCGGGCTCTTCGAAAGCATCTCTGACAATGCTTGTGCCTGCAGATATGAGCCTGCGCAGCACTGATTTTTCTTCGACTATCCTTGCGTAATGCTCGACATTCGCCGATGTAGGCACGGAATTTATCAGGTCGGCAATATATACCGAACCGCCGACAGCGTCGAGCTTGCCGTCGTTGCGAAGGCACTCGGTGACAGTTATCGAGTCCACGGGCTCCCCCTTGTCGAACAGCTTAAGTATCACCTCATATATGAACCTGTGGGCATCTCTATAGAAGGATTCAGGATCGAGCAACTCTATTACGCGGACGATCGCGTTCTTGTCGATCAGCATAGAACCCAGAACTGATTGTTCGGCTTGCAGGTTTTGCGGCGGTATCTTTTCTTTTTCAGGCATTTGCAGCTTCCTTGATTTATCCTATTTTTCCTTCGCTTCCTCCACATCTACCTCGCACACACATTCAGAAATACTGTTCCCGCACCTCGGGCACATTTCTTCAAGGTCCATTCCGCAGTCGGGGCAAAGTCCCGGCTCCTTTTCCTCAAATCCGCAGGTTGGACATACAAAGGTCTTATTTGCCATAAACAGCTCCTTTCATGACCCGATCCCTTCCCAGCTTTTCAATATATTATAATGCATCTTTTCCTCGTCGATGACTTTTTTAATCCTCACTTTGGCTTTTTCATTTTCAAGTTTCTTATAGACCTCCGCATAGAACAACATCGTCCTCATCTCTACCTCAATGCCAATGCCTATCGCGTCCTTTATCGTCTTTATCCTGCTCAGGTCCTCTGTCCCTTTAAATAACCCAGTGTCGATATAATCCAATATACCCTCTTCCGCGTCAATATCGTCAGGGTCGACCCCCCTTGCCTTCAAGAGCTCCACGTACAAAGAGCTGAACGTATGCAGGTGCCCCTCTTCATCCTCTGCCAGCCTCAAGAACGTCTTTTTCAGCCTTTCATTGTCGACTTTTGCGGCGGCGTCCTTATAGGCCCTTGTCCCGTCCTTCTCTATCTTCATCGCTATCTTGTAGACCTCAAGATCATCAAAATCCGAGATCAAAATATTATCCTTGCCGACTTCTATCTTCATGTTCCGCTCCTAAACCAAGAAATTAAATGTGAGCCCTCCGCCAAAGTAGAAAAGCACGCCTTCAGGGTCCCCGCCAAGTATTCCTCCTTCAAAATATCCGCCTAAAAGATCGGAAAAACCATACTCATTTATCGTAACAATGCCGTACTTCGTCGTGGAGGTGATCTTCGGCCCGGCATTATCTCCAGCGTTGAAAAAGAAAGCTGCCAACCTGACCTTGTACTTTCTCTGGTCAGCGGCCTTCTTCACGAATTCAAATCCTACGGATGTGGTGCTGCTCTTGTTGTCCAGATTATTCATGCCCCAGGCCGCGTTCTCATATTCCGCGATCATATTATATGCCAGCTCCGGCGACCTGAAAAAATTATACTCTGCACCAAATGAATATATGGACGCTGCCGCGGTCGGCTCAAAACTTGGCGTGACAGAATAATCCACTGATCCTGCGCCTATCCTGCCAAAAATGTTCAGGTTGTCCATTATGCCGTAGTTGCAGAACACATCAATAGAAGAAAACGGGGTCCCGAACATGACGAAAGTACCCCCCGAGCCAACGACAAGTTCGCCTTTCTTTTCCACGAATCCCGAACTGGAACCGGACAGCAATCCTGCAGTGGCACCACAGCTCATGCATGTCAATATCAAGGCGATCAAAAGGATTTTCTTCATAACAACCTGAAAATTATATCATTCCTTATCTGCTATATCTACCCTTATAGATGGAATTCCATACGACGAAAATGATCAAAAGGACCAGGAATAATATCCCGATATCCATCTTATCTCCTTAGTATCTTCTTCAGATAACCGCCCGTATAGGACCTCTCGATCTTTGAGACGCTTTCGGGGGTGCCTTCGGCAATAAGGTCGCCGCCTTCATTGCCCCCCTCCGGCCCCAGGTCGATGATATGATCGCTTGACTTTATCACGTCAAGATTATGCTCGATGACCACTATCGTGTTCCCTCCGTCCACAAGGCGCTGAAGCACATATATGAACTTTTTTATATCGTCAAAATGCAATCCCGTTGTCGGCTCGTCGAATAAGTACAGGGTCTTGCCCGTGGAACGCAAAGAGAGCTCTGTGGCCAGTTTCACGCGCTGCGCCTCTCCCCCCGACAGTGTGGTGGCAGGCTGGCCCAGATGGAGATAACCAAGCCCGACATCGTACAGGGTCTCCAGCTTTTTCTTTATCTGGGGAATGTTCTCGAACAACGTCATTGCTTCATCGACGGTCATGTCAAGGACTTCCGCAATGTTCTTCCCTTTATACCTCACTTCGAGGGTCTCCCTGTTATAACGTTTTCCCTTGCATTCGTCGCAGGGAACATAAACATCGGGCAGGAAGTGCATTTCGATCTTGACCATCCCATCGCCATGACATGCCTCGCATCGTCCGCCTTTTACGTTGAAAGAGAACCTTCCCGGTTGATATCCCCTTATCATGGACTCCTGTGTGCGCGAAAAAAGGTCACGTATGTGGTCAAAAACACCGGTATAGGTCGCGGGATTCGACCTTGGGGTGCGCCCTATCGGCGACTGATCGATGATTATCACCTTGTCGATCTCTTCAAGCCCTACGATATCCTTATATTCGCCCGCTTTTTCGATAGCGCGATAGAACTTCTTTGCAAGCGCCCTATATAATATGTCATTTATCAGGGAGCTCTTTCCTGATCCCGAAACGCCGGTAACACAGATGAACTTGCCAAGCGGGAACTTCACATCGATGTTCTTAAGGTTATTATGCTTTGCTCCTTTGATGATAAGATATTTTCCGTTGCCGGGCCTTCTTTTTTCCGGAACATCTATTACCAGCTCTCCGGACAGATATTTCCCGGTTATCGACTGCGTGCTTTTAATGACATCCTCGACCACGCCTTGCGCGACCACATGACCGCCCGCTACTCCCGCCCCCGGCCCTATGTCAACGAGATGGTCTGATGCCCTCATCGTTGACTCATCATGCTCGACAACTATCACCGTGTTGCCAAGATCCCTCAATCTCTGAAGCGTCTCAATAAGCTTCTTGTTGTCCCTCTGATGAAGCCCTATCGAAGGTTCATCGAGTATGTAAAGGACCCCGACAAGCCCCGAACCGATCTGTGTTGCCAGGCGGGTCCGCTGCGCCTCCCCTCCCGACAAGGTGGCTGCTTCCCTGTCAATCGAAATGTAATTAATTCCCACATCGACCAGGAACTGAAGTCTTGCCTTGAGTTCCTTGATTATCTGTTTTGAGATCATCCTCTCCTTATCGGACAGTTCAAGCCCGTCCAAGAAGGCGTGCAATTCCGATACTGTCATCTTTACCGAATCGGCGATTGACCTGCCTTTTATCTTCACCGCCAATGATTCGGCCTTAAGCCTTGCTCCCATGCACGCTGTACACGGTACCGAGCTCATGTACCTGTAGAGCGCGTACCTGACATGCTCGGAATTCGTTTCAAGATATCTGCGTTTTAACCACGGGAGCACCCCTTCGAAAGTACCTTCATGCTCATAATATCCCCTGTCCATGAAGTACTTGTACTGGACCCTGGCATCGCCGGCCCCGTAAAGTATTATGTTAAGCTGCCTTTTTGAAAGCTTCTTGATCGGTGTATTGATGTCAAACCCGTATTTCTCGCCGACAGCCTCGAGCTTTTGCATATAATAAGTACCGGCGGGATTCCATGGTACTATCGCCCCTTCCGCAGGAGTGAGGTTCCTGTCTGGGATGACAAGGTCCGCATCGAACTCAAGCCTGTCCCCCAGTCCTTTGCATTCGGGGCATGCCCCGTAAGGGCTGTTGAACGAGAAGATCCTAGGGGTTATCTCGTCAAGACTTATCCCGCATGTAGTGCAGGCGAATTTCTCGCTGAACAACATCCCTCCTTCCGCCTTCTCCTTCGGCTTTTCCGTTAATCTATCTACCAGCACGTTGCCGGAGCCGAACTTGAGGGCGGTCTCGACTGACTCGACTATCCTTTTCAAACCGGCGGTGTCGGCCGTCAACCTGTCAACGACATATTCTATCGAATGATTTTTTTTCTTGTCTATCCGTATCTGGCTTTCTGACAGGTCATACATCTTTCCGTCAATCCTTACCTTGGTGAATCCCTGTTTCTTTGCGTCCTCAAGAACTATCCTGTGCTCCCCTTTTCTCCCGCGTACGACGGGCGAAAGTATCTGGATCTTTTCGCCTTTGAACTTCTGTATCACCTGATCAGCTATCTGCTGCGGGGTCTGCTTCTGGATCACCTTTCCGCATTTGGGACAATGCGGTATCCCGATGGAGGCATAAAGAAGCCTCAGGTAATCGTATATTTCCGTGACCGTTCCCACGGTTGAACGGGGGTTTCTGCCTGGGGCTTTCTGCTCGATAGATATCGCCGGCGAAAGGCCTTCGATGTAATCGACGTCCGGCTTCTGCATCTGCTCAAGGAACTGCCTTGCGTACGCCGAAAGCGATTCAACGTACCTGCGCTGGCCTTCGGCATACAAGGTGTCAAAAGCAAGCGAAGATTTTCCGGAGCCGGATATGCCCGTGAATACGATGAACTTGTTCCTCGGAAGCTCAATGCTGACGTTCTTCAGGTTATGCTCGCGCGCGCCCTTAATGATTATCTTTTCTGAGTTGTTTGGCATCGATACCCCTACTTTAACAGATATTTATCGATCAGGTCCATTGATGTATTGATAATATCATCTTTCTTAAGCCCGGCATCGATCGCCATCTTCAGCACCACATCTAGGTCGCCGACCATCGTTGAGATATGCGAATCGGAACCAAGCACGACCTTCCAACCGGCCGCTTTTACGTACTTGGCTATCTCAAAGCACCTGTCAAAGCTTCCTTTACGGCTGATCGTGAGCGAGCTGTTGTTAAGTTCGATAAGGACGCCCTTCTCCTTGGCGATCGGGATCACCTTTTTGTAGTCGATCGGATACATGGGATTGCCCGGATGAGCGATGACCTTTATGTTCGGTCTCCCGATCGCTTTTAACAGGACCTCGGTGTTCTTTTCCTCCCCCTGGTTCTCATAACCGCATCTGGGGTGCATGGCCACCATCGCATAGTCCAGGTCCTTCAATACCTCATCAGGAAGATCGAGCTTTCCCTCGTCGCTAATGATGTCAACTTCCGCGCTCCGGAGGATGCGTACGCCGCCGACATGATCGGGGATCATCCGTAAATTGGAAAAAAAGTAAAGCGGCGCACCGCCGGGCATGGCAGTTGCATGGTCCGTGATAGCGATGCACTTCAGTCCTTTTTTCTTCGCGGCGGCGACGTACTCTTCAATCGTTGAATACGCGTGCCCGCTTGATACAGTGTGGATATGGAGGTCGGCGACAAGCTTTATCTTGGACTTTGCCATCATTGATCCTTGCTTATCAGCTCATCTGGAATGTCAAAGTTCCCGTAAACTGTCTGGACGTCATCGTTCTCTTCAAGTGAATCCACAAGCCTAAGGAGCTTGTGGGCGTCTTCGCCATCAAGTTTGATGATCGTTGAAGGCACCATGGATATCTCGGCGGTCAAAGGCTGATATTTCTTTTCTGTTAAAGCGTTCTTAACCTGTTCGAACTTCTCAGGCGATGTTTCAACGGTAATTATGTTTTCCTCCGTAGTGATATCATCGGCTCCGGCATCGATCGCGTCGGCCATAAGTTTGTCCTCGTTCAAACCTGCTTTCTCGAAGTTCAAAACGCCTCTCTTCTTGAACATCCAGGAGACCGATCCGGAATCTCCGAGATTCCCTCCGCTCCTCGAGAAGATGTTCCTTATCTCGCTGACCGTCCTTTGTTTGTTGTCGGTGATAGCTTCAGCGATAATGGCGACCCCACCCGGCCCGTAACCCTCGTAAACAACATCTTCAATGTTCGCCCCCTCCGCACCCTTTGCCGCCTTTTCTATCGCCCTTTTTATGTTATCGCCGGGCATGTTCACGGATTTGGCCTTTTCGATCGCCATCCGAAGGCGCGGATTGCCTGCCGAGTCCCCGCCGCCGTGCTTTACTGCAGCGACTATCTCCCTGATTATCTTCGTGAAGGTCTTTCCTCTGGCGGCATCGGTCTTGGCTTTTGCCCTTTTTATCGTGGCCCATTTTGAATGACCGGACATCTGCCTTCCTCCTGCTGATCGCAAATCGAAAACTATGATAGGCAATTAGAAATTTGCGATCTGCTATTCGCGAAACAGGTTAGTTTATCACGAAATCCAAGTTCAAGGCAACGGTTAAATCCTCTACCCAAGATGCTTGCCTCTATGATATAATCCAAAAACCATGTGGCAAAGAATAAGTAACATATTGTTCCGCGGGCTGATCGTCCTGCTGCCGCTCCTTGTGACGATATGGCTCCTGTTCTTCTTATATAATTTCCTTGACGGGATACTCGGGAACATCCTCACGATATTCATCGGACGGCATATCCCCGGCCTCGGATTCATAATAATAATCGCGCTTGTCTTTTTGATAGGCCTAATATCGCCAATGCTTATCGGCAGAAGACTTATAAAGCTGGGAGAGGACATAATGTCCAGCGTCCCCATCGTAAAAAGCATATATTTATCGGTAAAACAGGTGAACGACGTGCTGTTCCTTGAAAGGAAAACGAAAGGATTCAACAAGGCCTGCCTTGTCGAGTATCCCAGCAAAGGGATATGGTCCGTCGGCTTTATGACGTCTGAAGCGGCAAAAGAAATAAACAAGAAGTCGAACAGCAAGCTTATCAACATTTTCATCGCGAACACTCCTACCCCGGCTACCGGATTCCTTATAATGGTCCCCGCAAAGAACGTGAAGCTGCTTGATATGCGGATCGACGAGGCGTTCAAATACGTCATATCGGGAGGGGTCTTAAAACCGAAATAATATATGTTCAAGCGCCTTGGCAAATACTTTTTCAACGGTTTTGTTACATTGCTTCCCATAATAATTACTATCTGGGTCCTGTATGTGGTCTTTAACTTTTTGGACGGGATCGTCGGCGGCCTGGTCAAGGATATTACAGGGCGCGACATCAAAGGGCTGGGCATACTGTCCGTAATAATCCTTTCATTTATCATCGGCTGGCTTACAACGTACCTCATAGGCAAGGAGATCGTTTACCTGGCGGAAGAGATAATGCACCGCCTCCCGGTCGTGAACACCATTTATTCTTCCGTCAAAAAGATAAATGAGGTCCTTTTCCTCCAAAAAGGCAAGAGGATCGAAAAAAGGGTATGCATCGTCGAATATCCGAGAAAAGGCATCTATTCCATTGGATTCATGACTGGTGAAGGCGCCGATGAGATAAGACGCCTTGGAAGGAAAGATTATCTTAACGTTTTCATCCCTAACACCCCGGCGCCTGCGACAGGATTCACGATAGTTGTCCCAAAGAAAGAAGTAAAGCTCCTCAACATGTCGATAGAGGATGCCTTGAAAATAATAGTTTCGGGGGGTGCGCTGAGCGTGCCTATGAAAGGAAAGAGAAAATGAGCTTTGTGAAAGAGTTCACAAAAGGCCTTATAGCCGAGAATCCAGTATTCAGGATAATGCTCGGCCTCTGCGCCACGCTTGCGGTGACCACCACCGTCATAAATGGAATTGGCATGGGGCTTGCGACGACATTTGTCCTCGTTTTTTCAAATATCATTATCACCATGATCGCATCGATCACTCCAAGCTTGATAAGGCTTCCTGTCTTTATAATAGTCATCGCGACGTTCACAACGATAGTCGACCTGTCAATGGCAGCGTACACGCCGGCCCTCCATAAAGCGCTCGGTGTTTTCATCCCTCTTATAGTCGTCAACTGCATAATACTGGGGCGCGCGGAAGCTTTCGCCTCAAAGTCCAACATGTGGGATTCTTTTGCGGACGGGCTTGGGATGGGTTGCGGATTCATACTTGCCCTTATCGCAGTTGGTATCGTAAGGGAGATAATAGGTAACGGCACGATACTAGGCATCACTGTCCTTGGCGGATCATACAGCCCCGCCCTCATAATGCTGATGCCTCCCGGAGCTTTCCTTCTGATAGGCACTTATATCGGTTTAATGAACTTGATGCAGAAGAAGAAGGCAGGCTAGATCACAGTACTATAGGTATCTCTTCTCCGCAGTTACCGCAGGTCTTTTCCTTGAGGTTCTTGATGGCGGTCTCGTATCCTATCCGTTCAATAAGCAGGCTTTTGCACTTCGGGCAGTATGTATTCTCCGCTTTATGTCCGGGAACATTCCCGACGTATACATATTTAAGACCGGCATCAAGCCCTATCTGTCTTGCCCAATCAAGCGTCTCGACAGGCGTCACGTTCAGGTCCCTGAGCTCAAGATACGGCACGAAACGCGTTACATGCCATGGAGTTTCCGGCCCGAGGTTGTCCCTTATCCATGCGGCCATATCTTTCAACTGTTTCTCATCATCGTTCCATCCCGGGATTATCAACGTTATGCATTCAACATGTATATTATGCTTTTTCTTCGCTCTGATCGTTGCGTCAAGGATGAGTTTGTAATCGTTAACTCTCGCCAGTTTCCTGTAGAAATCGTCCGAGAAACCTTTAATATCCACCCTGTACGCGTCAAGATATGGCGCTATCATGTCAAGAGCTTCGGTGTTGATATAAGCGTTTGTTATATAGGCGGTATAAAGCCCTTTCTGTTTTGCCAGCTTGAAGCAGTCGTAAGTGTACTCGAACCATATCGTTGGCTCATTGTAGGTGAAGGCGATCCCTTCCACCCCCGTTTCGTCAGCAAGCTCCATCAGCCTCTCGGGAGAGATATATTCAGTCCTGTTCTCGGCTTGAATATTATATACTTTACCCTGTTCCAATCCTTCTACTGCCACGACATGCGATATCTGCCAATTCTGGCAGTGGATGCATCTCATGTTGCAGCCCCAGGTACCGAGTGAAAGCACCATTGATCCCGGATGGAAATGGAAAAGCGGTTTCTTTTCTATCGGATCCACGGCAACTGATGATGCCTTGCCGTAAATGAGGGAATAAAGCTTGTTTCCTTCGTTCTGCCTTACGCCGCAATATCCCGCTTTACCCGGAGCGATATGGCAGTACCTCGGGCATAAGGTACATTTAATATGGCCCCCGTCCAGCTTTTCATAGAACATCGCCTCGTGTTTTTGGTCCATGCTACGATTTTATCATAAAAAGCCGGCAAAGCCTTTATGAATTTCAGGCCAGCCAGCCTGACAAATCAATGTCAAGCTGCCTTCGGGGTTTTTGTTAGCTGCGTGAACATGTCTCTTCGGGTCTATGGGGCCGATGCCGTTATTTTTTGCACGTATAAATGTCACGTCGGGTCTCCGCACCCGACGGAGTAAAGATGGCCTAAACCGGGTAATCAACAATTTGCATAAATGGATATTCTTCCCTGCTTTTAACTATTCCTTTTTTAACGGGATTATTCAAGATGTATTCTGCTATAGCCGAAATACTTTCACTTTTTCTTACAATATGCTCGTAATAACCTCTTTGCCAAAGCTTTCCGTTAATACCATGGCTCCATGACCTTGTTGTTGTGAATTTTTTGAAGTCTCTGACCAAATCTGTAAGATCTTTAGCGCCTTCCATCGCCTGGATCAAAAGATGAACATGATCAGGCATTATACAATATGCAATCAACCGATAATTGCGAGTCTTTGCATAATATCGAATACCATCAGCGACCATTTGAGCTAGCGATCCAACTTTAAAATAAGCCCTTCTTTTGCGCGCATTTAAAGTCAAAAAGTACACATAAAACGGCTGAGAATAGTTAAATTTTCTTAAGCGTAGAGACCTGTTTTTTCCAAAAGTCTTATATTTATTCTGATTCCCCATATTGGTCAGTTCTACTCCCTCCATTTATTTTCTTCTAATCCAATACGATACGATTGGACGTCCGATACGGGGATCGGACGGCACTTTATCTGATTTGTTATTTATGAATGTAGCAATTTACATGCCAAATTGATTATTTATTAAACAGCAGCAAATATTAAAGGTGAAATTAAATAATAATTGAAAGATATGTAGTTTTTTCCGACATCTCTCAGTAAACTAAAAGAGGAAATTCACCCTTTTACGACACCCAGAGGTTTCATTTTGGCGACTTTTTTGGCAAGGCCCGCCTGATCAACGATGTTAACTACTTCCCTGACATCCTTGTAAGCTTCGGGGGCTTCCTCAACAAGGCCTTTTTTGCTTGCCGCTCTCACCGTTACGCCCGCGTCTTCAAGTTCAGCAAGAAGACCAGCAACTGATATCTGTCTCGTTGCGGCAGAGCGTGACATCAACCTTCCCGCACCGTGGCATACCGATCCCCAGGTTTCCCTCATCGCCTGCTCCGTGCCGACAAGGACATAAGAATACCTTCCCATATCGCCGGGAATGAGCACCGGCTGGCCAACATTTCGATAATCTTCGGGAATTTCAGGATGACCGGCCGGAAAAGCCCTTGTCGCGCCTTTCCTGTGGACACAAAGCATCTTTTCCTTTCCGTTCACTTGATGCTTTTCTTTTTTAGCGATATTGTGCGCAACATCATATATCAATTTGATCCCGAGTTTTTCAGGTGAAGCGCCAAGGACCTTTGAGAATGAATCCCTTGTCCAGTGCATCAATAGCTGCCGGTTGCACCAGGCGTAATTTGCCGCAGCAGCCATTGCCGCGAAATAATCAAGCCCCTCGGGTGAATTTACCGGCGCACAGCAAAGCTGCCTGTCCGGGACTGAAATGTTGTATTTCTGGAGAGCATGGTTCATTGTCCGGATATAGTCGGTGCAGACCTGATGGCCAAGACCGCGGGATCCGGAATGCACCATGATGGTTATCTGCCCCTTGAACAATCCGAATACAGCAGCGACCTTTTCATCATATATTTCCTCGACACGCTGGATCTCGAGGAAATGGTTCCCCGATCCGAGCGTTCCCAGCTGCCTGGATCCCCTGTCTTTAGCGTGAGAGCTTACTTTGGACGGGTCCGCTCCCTCCATTGAGCCGTGCGACTCCGTATGTAGGACGTCATCCTGAGTGCCGTAACCGTTCTTCGCGGCCCATTTTGAGCCTTCTACAAGCACCTGATCCAGTTGTTTCGCTGACAGGGAGATCGGTCCTTCGGAGCCAACTCCTGAAGGGACCTCTGCTGCAAGTTTATCGGTTATTTGCTCGATCTTGTTCTTTATTTCATCGTATTTAAGGTCTGTCTTCAGGACCCTGCAGCCGCAGTTGATGTCGTAACCGACCCCTCCGGGAGATATTATCCCCTCATTATCGGGATCAAAAGCCGCAACGCCACCTATCGCAAAACCATAACCAAGGTGTATGTCTGGCATTGCAAGCGATCTGCCGACTATTCCCGGCAGACAGGCTACATTTGCCACCTGCAAATGCGCATTATCCGCGAAAATATGGTCGATCATCTGCTCATCGGCGAATATGAGCCCTTCGGTCCTCATGCCGTCTTTGAAGGTCTTCGGCAAAAGGAACCGCCATTCGTCAAGTTTTTGGAATACTGACTGCCAGTTAGCCATATTTATACCTATTGTATACGTGAAAGCCAAAAATTCAACATATTATGGGAAATGTTATGGCAACTTTTATGGGGTGATGATTGCAGGATTCCCGATAATGCCCTGACCCTTGCGTTATAATGCTATCAAGCCTTAAATAATTAATCGTAACCTATATCGTCACCGTACGGAATTTGCTCTTGAAGCCTGTTATCAAGGCCTCCTGAAGCTCCCTGTAGGCGGGGATCCTGCCCGTTATCTCATGTATGCTTGTCGATCTGGCCTCAAAATCACCCGAGTACCCCTTTATGAGGCGTTCATGTGTCATCTCTCCCTTATGTACCAATATCGATCCCTGCTGAAGCAAGGCCCTTCTACCGCGCTTCTGGGCGCTTCCTACGAGCTTTTTTCCTTTATATACTATTTCGTGGCTTGAAGGGAATAGATAGCAGTACCTTGTAAAACCTTTCTGCCTCCTGTTCGAGATTTCAGCATCGATGCCGAGCGACCTTATACCATCCACTATCGCCTCTGAAATATAAATATAGGTATCCATCATGTCCTTGAAAGGTATCCAGCTCTTCTGGCTTACTATGCTGTATGTGATCTCGTGCGAATTATGGAGGACTATACCGCCTCCTGTGGGCCTTTTGACCACTTCTACGCCGTGGCTCCTGCAACTATCGATATGAAGCTCTGTGTCGGGGTCCTGAGAGTGCCCAAGGGATATACAATTATTATTCCAACCATATATCCTTATCGTCGGATTTTGAAGAAGCCCTGCTTCCGCTCTTTCAAAAAGGCCTATGTCAGCATCCATGTTCTCCCGGCCGGAAGCTTTTGATGAGCTTATTATATTCCAGGTCACATCTTCCATGTCAGCTTCGGCTCCCTTGCGGCCTTTGTCTCATCAAGCCGGGATACGGGCGTCGAATAAGGGGCGCCTTTAACAAGCTCCGGCTCGACCTCGCACTCTTTTGCGATGCTTATCATCGCATCACAGAACTTATCCAGCGTCTCTTTCGATTCCGTTTCGGTCGGTTCGATCATCAAAGCTTCCGATACGATCAGGGGAAAATATATCGTCGGGGGGTGGAAACCGTAATCGATCAGCCTTTTGGCTATATCAAGAGCTTTGACGCCGGATTTTTCTTTCTGCCATTTTGCCGATATCACGAACTCATGCTGGCAGGTCCTGTCATAAGGGAGATGATAATGCTGTTTTAACCTGTTCATGACATAGTTAGCGTTCAGCACGGCATTCTGGGCGACATCCTTCATGCCCTCGCGACCGACGGATAATAGATAAGCGTACGCTTTTATGATGACATTGATGTTCCCGTGGAAAGAATGTACCCTGCCTATCGATTTCGGGAATTTGCCGTTCAATTTAAAAGTTTTGCCTTTTTTTTCGACCCTTGGCACCGGAAGGAACGGCTTCAGTTGCCTGTTAACGCCGACGGGTCCGGAACCCGGCCCTCCTCCCCCGTGCGGAGTGGCAAAGGTCTTGTGTAGGTTGAAGTGTGCTACGTCAAAACCAAGGTCCGCCGGCCGGACTATCCCCAAAGTCGCGTTGGCGTTCGCTCCGTCATAATAAAGCATACCGCCCGCCTTGTGGACGATGTCAGCGACCTCAAGGATATTCTCATCAAAAAGCCCCAAAGTGTTCGGATTCGTTAGCATCAACGCGGCAGTGTCTTCTCCCGCCGACTTCTTAAGCTCATCCAGGTCAATCCCTCCGCGGACATTTGACCTTACCTGGACGGCCTTCCAGCCGATCATGTTGACAGAGGCAGGATTCGTTCCGTGCGATGAATCAGGCACTATGACCTTATCCCTTTTCCCCTGCCCCCTATCCCTGTGATAAGCCTTTATCATCAACAGCGATGTGAGTTCGCCATGTGCCCCCGCCGCAGGCTGGAACGAGAATGCATCGTACCCGAACAGCGCGCAAAGATATTTCTCAAAGTTATGCAACAGCTCAAGGATGCCCTGGACCTGTGCTTCTTCCTGCAGCGGATGTATCGAAGTGAACCCCTCAAGCCCTGAGATATCTTCGTTTACCTTAGGATTGTACTTCATCGTGCAAGAACCGAGGGGATAAAATCCCGAATCAACACCGAAGTTCCTCTGCGAAAGCCTCGTGAAGTGCCTGATAATGTCAACTTCGGACACTTCCGGCAGATCGGGTCCCGAGCTTCTTAGGAATTCTTCTGGGATAATACCGGAGAGGGATTTTGCTTTTACATCAAGTTTTGGCAATGAATAAGCGGTCCTTTCGGACTTTGAATATTCAGAAATAAGAGGCTCTGATCTGTCTTTTTTCTCTTCTCTATTCATTTAACCTAAAGATCAACTATGGGATTTGCAGCTAACTTATATGAATAATGTTTATACGATAACCTTCTGAGAGTCTTTTTCAAAGAAGTGCATCTTCCTCAGGTCAATGACCACTTTTATCTTTTCTCCAGAATCCGCCGCTATGTATGCGCCCACTTTTGCTATGATATGGACCTTGTTCGCTCTCAGATAAAGGTAAATGTCGTCGCCCATCAGTTCCCTGAACTCAACTTCGGCAGTGATCGCCTGCCTCTCCTGCGGACCCATCCATTTTGCCTGCGCTTCATCGTAAATATCAGAAGGCCGTATACCCATGACAACTTCCTTGTCAATATGCTCCTTCAACAGGCCGGTTATTTCCGGCCATATTTTAAAATCAACGCTTTCTGATTCCAGCTTTACACCATCGCCGTCCTTTCGGATCACCCCATTAATGAAATTCATGGGCGGTGTTCCGATAAAGCCCGCTACGAACCTGTTCGATGGCTTTTCATATACCGTGAGGGGCGGGTCAACCTGTTGAAGCTCCCCGTTAAGTATCACTGCGATCCTTTGCCCCAGCGTCATGGCCTCTACCTGGTCATGGGTAACGTAAATGATCGTTGTCTTCAGCTTATTATGGATCTTCTTCAGCTCGGCTCTCATCTGGACCCGAAGCTTGGCATCAAGGTTTGAAAGCGGCTCGTCCATAAGAAATACCATGGGATGCCTGACTATCGCTCTTCCGACCGCGACGCGCTGCTTCTGCCCGCCTGACAGCTGCTTAGGGAGTCTGTTGAGCAGGGTCTTAAGCCCAAGTATTTCCGCCGCCTCTGCCACCCTTTCATCTATCTCTTTCTTTTTCATGCCCCTGAGCTTTAATCCGAACGACATGTTGTCATAAACGGTCATGTGGGGATAAAGGGCATAGTTCTGAAAGACCATCGCGATGTTCCTGTCCTTAGGAGAGACATCGTTCACAAGCTTGTCGCCGATGTATATCTTCCCTTCGGTCACTTCTTCAAGCCCGGCAATGGTACGGAGCAATGTGGTTTTCCCGCAACCGGATGGTCCGACAAGAACAAGGAACTCCTTGTCCCTGATCTCGAGGTTAACGTTCTTTACCGCTATTACTTCTTCGAATTTTTTTGTAACGTTCTCAATAAGAACCCTGGCCACTTATCGATCCCTTCTACCAGAATTATATCTGCTTTATCACGTTAGCAAGCTCAATGGCTGAAAGCGCCGCCGAAAATCCCTTATTGCCCGGCTTTGCCCCTGCCCTCTCAAGCGCTTGCTCAAGGTTATCTGTTGTCAATATTCCGAAAATGACAGGAACACCCGAATCAAGTGAGACCTTAGCTATGCCTTTTGCGGCTTCCGAAGCCACATACTCAAAATGTGGAGTCCCTCCCCTGATCACCGCGCCAAGACAAATGATTGCATCGTATCCACTTGCGGTCATTTTCTTTGCAAGCAGCGGTATCTCAAAGGCTCCAGGCGCCCATGCAACGTCTATGCCGGTATCCGCTGCGCCGTGCCTTCTAAGGCAGTCAAGTGCCCCGTCAAGCAGTCCTTTTGATACCAGTTCGTTGAACCTGGAGACTATGATCCCGAATTTGAGGCCTTTCGCATCCAATTTTCCTTCGATCTGTTTCCCCATTTTAAATCCTCTCCTTCTTTTTATCGTCTATCCGTCAGCTGCTCAAGCAGGTGCCCGAGCTTTTCGGATTTTGTCATCAAGTACTTAATATTATGCTTATTTGGTAAAATTTCAAGCGGAATTCTTTTTGTGACGCGCAGGCCGTATCCCTCCAATCCGACGATCTTCCTCGGATTGTTGGTGATCAGCCTGATGGATGACAGCCCCAGGTCCGCAAGGATCTGCGCGCCGATCCCGTAATCCCTCAGGTCAGCCGGGAATCCCAGTTCCTTGTTCGCCTCCACTGTATCTTTACCCTTGTCCTGAAGTTCATATGCCTTTAATTTATTGAGCAGGCCGATGCCCCTGCCCTCCTGCCTCATATAAAGAAAGACCCCCTGACCTTCCTTTTCTATCATCTCAATAGCCTTGTTAAGCTGCTCCCCGCAATCGCATCTTTTTGACCCGAATATGTCCCCGGTCGCGCACTCAGAATGCACCCTTACAAGCACGTCCTTCTTTTTTGAAACATCGCCCTTGACCAATGCCAGATGCTGGTAGCCGTTAAGTTTGTCCTCATATGCGTGCAGGATGAACGATCCGTGCTTGGTCGGGAATTTTGTCGTGGCGATCTTCTTTATTATCCTTTCCCTTCGCCCCCTGTATTTGATGAGGTCTGCGATCGTCACCACTTTCAGGCCGAACTTATCGGCGAACGTGAAAAGGTCCGTCGTCCTCGCCATCTTCCCGTCCTTTCTGATGATCTCGCAGATTATCCCCGCGGGATACAGGTCCGCCAGCTTAGCAAGGTCGATCGCCGCCTCTGTATGGCCTGCCCTGCGCAGTACCCCTCCGTTTACCGCCTTAAGCGGGAAAACATGCCCCGGCCTTACAAGGTCCCGTGATCCCGTCTTCTGGTTTATCAATATCTCTATCGTCTTGGCCCTGTCATGAGGTGATATCCCTGTCGTTATACCGAACTTTTTTTGCGCGTCAACCGACACCGTAAAGGCCGTCATGTAAGGGTCCTGATTGTCGTTGACCATCTGGCTCAGCTCCAACTCCCTGAGCCTATCTTCGGTCATTGGCACACACACCAGTCCTTTGCCGTGGGTGATCATGAAGTTTATGCTGTCCTCGGTGACCTTTTCCGCGGCCATAATAAGGTCGCCCTCGTTCTCCCTGTCCCTGTCATCGAGCACGACCACCATTTTGCCGTTCGCTACGTCCTTTATCGTCTCTTCTATCGTATTGAACTTTTTCTCCATGTTAACTTATCAAACCTGCCTTTTTAAGGAATTCCAGATCGATCTTTTTGTCGGAAACGGATGCCCATTCGCCGGGGTATCTTTCGCTCAATATCCTCTCAACATATTTTCCAAGGATATCGAATTCAATGTTAACAATATCGCCTACCCTCTTATGCTTGAAGTTGGTATTTTCAAAAGTATATGGTATGACAGCTACAATAAAAGAAGTAGTCTTCACCTTTGCTATAGTCAAGCTTATGCCGTCAATAGAGATCGATCCTTTGTCGACCACGAGTTTCGAGAAGTTCGGCGGGGTAACTATTTCGAACAGCAACCCGACTGCCCCGGTTTGGATGTCGATTATCGCAGCTCTGGAATCGACATGTCCTGTCACGATATGGCCGTTGAACCTTCCGTCCGTCCTTAATGCCCTTTCGAGGTTTACCGTATCCCCGATCCGCAGGTCCCCCAGCGTCGTTTTTGATAGCGTTTCAGGGACCGCTTCCACCTCGAACTCGTTCATCACCCTGTTCGTTACCGTAAGGCAAACACCGTTTACCGAAACGCTGTCCCCGATGCATAGCCCGAGTGCCAGGTCCTTGGAGTATACGGTGAATGTGGACCGGTCCTTCTTCCTTATGAGCTTGTTTATTTTTCCCGCGCTTTCTATTATTCCCGTGAACATATATGCCTTCCGATCAAAATAAATACCTATTTTTTCTGGCTGACGGATCCGGACACTATTGCCCCAAGTATGCCGTTGATGAACTTAGCCGAGACCTCATCGGAATACTTCTTTGCCATTTCCAGCGCCTCATTGATGACCACCGACGGCGGATTCTCCTTAAGATACAGCAGCTCATATATCGAAAGCCTTAATATGCTTTTGTCGACACTGCTTATCCTGTCGAACGACCAGTTCTTGGAATATTCCTTTATGACCCTGTCGATCTCTTCCAATTTGCTGGAAGTACCGCTCACGAGCTTCCTGGAGAATTCCTTTGTTTCCTCGATAAAGCTGCCTTCCTCAAGCAGCATGTCGATCGACTTCTGAACGTCTGAGTTCGGAACATCAGCCTGGAACAATGCTTGCATGGCCAGACGCCTGGCGGTAGATCGTTTTCCCATGGTTATTTAGAACTGCCGTTAAAGTACTTTGACACGAAATCCGTGAATATCTCGCCTTTTCTGAAAGCTTCTATCTGAAGTACTTTATGATGGAAAGGTATTGTTGTCGGGATCGGCCCGATGGCATATTCATCCAACGCCCTGCTCATTCGGTCTATCGCCTCATCCCGCGTGGGCGCCCATGCAATAAGCTTTGCGATAAGGGAATCGTAATGCGGAAGGACCTTGTATCCCTGATATACATGGCTGTCCACCCTTATCCCCGGCCCTCCCGGAGGAAGATATACCGTTATCTCCCCGGGAGACGGCATAAAGTCCCTTTCGTAGTCCTCCGCGTTTATCCTGCATTCAATAGCATGCCCTCTAATCTCAACATCACTTTGCTTGTACCTGAGCGGCTCTCCGCTAGCTATGAGGATCTGTTCTTTTACTATGTCGATATTCGTGACCATCTCCGTGACCGGATGTTCAACCTGGACGCGCGTGTTCATTTCCATGAAATAGAAGTGGTTATATTTATCAAGGAGGAATTCCACCGTCCCGGCATTGTGGTATTTTGCGGCCTTTGCCGCCTTGATAGCTGAGTCACCCATCTTGCGCCTCAGCTTTTCATCGAGAGCCATTGAAGGGGATTCTTCAAGAAGCTTTTGATGCCTCCTCTGTATTGAGCAATCTCTCTCGCCAAGATGTATCACGTTCCCCTTTTCATCGGCAAGTATCTGGAACTCGATATGCCTTGGATTCTCAATGTACTTTTCCACATAGACATCGGCATTCCCGAACGCCGCCTCAGCCTCAGCCCTTGCCGTCTTAAGGTACTGGCTGAACTCCTTATCGTTGCGTGCTACCCTCATCCCCCGCCCGCCTCCTCCGGCGGATGCCTTGATAATTATGGGATATGCTATCTTATTGGCCACCTTAAGGCCTTCTTCCTCGTCTTTTATCGCGCCATCCGAACCGGGAACCGTCGGCACGCCCACTTTGGTCACGGTTTGCTTTGCCACGGACTTATTACCCATTTTTGCCATCGCCTCAGGCGTAGGCCCGATGAACTTGATCTTTGACTGCGCGCAGATCTCCGCGAACTTTTCGTCCTCTGCGAGGAATCCGTATCCGGGGTGAATGGCATCAACGCCAGCTACTTCTGCCACCGATATGATGCTGGGTATGTTCAGGTAGCTTTGCGGAGGGGCTGCCGGGCCGATGCAATATGATTCGTCCGCTATCTTTACGTGAAGAGAGTCCTTGTCGGCATCAGAATATATGGCAACCGTCTTGATTCCCATTTCCTTGCATGTCCGGATGATCCGTACCGCGATCTCTCCCCTGTTAGCAATCAATATTTTCTTGAACATATTGGCTTTTCATCCTTGTGATTCGAAGAATTCGGATTATACCACTTATTATTCCCCTTATCAAGCGGGAAAATATATCATTTTTACCATAATATTGACAAATAATGATAATTATTGTTTAATAATATCAATGATATCTGATGAAAAAGGAGGTGAATTTAAGATATGGCAAGAGGCGGATTAAGGAAAATGAAAGTATCTTTTAGGGGCCGAAAGGAAAGCATTGAGGCGGTCTTCGGCGCAAGCGCGATCCCGGTGACACAAATGACAAAGAAACTCTGGGGCTTCATTAAAAGGTACAAACTAATAAAGAAGTAGTCTGTTTAACGGCCTACTTTTTTCATACCTGTCAGCGGAATAGTTGAACCGCTGTAGTGTTTTTTTATTCTATTTTTAGACCTCAATATTTACCTGCAAGCGTTGCAACCAGCAATATAATTGTAAGTGCGATCAATGCGACCGTGGTCAGAATGGCGATTATGTTGAACCCCCTTGAATTGACATACTGCCCCATTATTTTCTTATTGTTCACCAGCAACAACATGAACACCAGCACAACAGGAAGCAGGAATCCGTTTATCTCCTGCGCGAGGAGCATCACGAATACAAGGGATATTTTCGGCATAAGAACCACAAGTGCGCTGACGGCAATGAGCGCCGTATAAAGCACGTAAAAAACGGGCGCCTCATTGAACCTCTTATCGATGCCGTTCTCGAATCCCAGCGCTTCGCATATCGCATACGATGATGATAGTGGTACAATAGATGCTGTTAACGTCGAGGCGCCGAAAAGGCCTATCGCAAAAAGGGCTTCAAAGAATTCGCCTGCCACTGGCCTCAGCGCAAGTGCTGCATCAGCAGCCGCCTCTATCCGGATCCCGTATTTAAAAAGCGTTGCCGCGCACGCGATTATTATGAAGAAAGAAACAAAGTTGGTGAAGAACGCTCCAACAAACACCTCAAGTTTTTCATATTGATAATGCTTCACGGTTATCCCCTTGCTTACAACCGACGATTGAATGAAAAACTGCATCCAGGGTGTTATGGTCGTACCTATCGTAGCTATTACGATCAGGAGATAGTGAGGTTCAAAGCTGAATGACGGCACAAAAGTCTCCTTGAATGCCATCCCCCAATCTGGACCAGCCAAGAAACCAGAGATAATATATGCAAGCTGGGCAAGGCAAAAAACAAAAAAGACCCGCTCAACCACACGATAAGAACCTTTAAGGACCACCCACCAGATGAAAAAGGCCATGACGGGAACGGAAATATATTTTGAAATACCTATGATCTTGCAGCTTGCGGCAATCCCGGCGAAATTTGATATGGTCGTCGCCACGTTCGCGAATAAAAGGGTCAGCATCGCGAACAGCGCCAGACGGATGCCGAAGTTCTCCCTTATCAGGTCCGAAAGTCCCTTGCCCGTAACAACGCCCATGCGCGCACACATTTCCTGGACGACAGCCAAACTGAAAGTGATCAGAAGAAGCATCCACAGAAGGCTGTATCCGTAATGCGCGCCGACTATCGAATATGTTGTTATGCCTCCAGCGTCGTTGTCCGCAAACGCCGTTATTATGGCAGGCCCCATAATGGATAAAAAAATCAACGCGCTCTTGTATAGCCTTGGTAGTTTCATGGATAAATTACCCCAGCATCTGTTTTTTCCTTCTTGAGAGAGGGGGAAGGATAAAATCGACCACGTCGTCAACAGTAATGATCCCCATGACCTTTCTATCCTTGTCAACCACAGGTACGGCAAGCAGGTTGTATTTTGAGATGACCTCCGCCACCTTCCTCTGGTTCTCTTCCGGAGAGACCGTAATTACATCTTTTATCATAATATCTGAAATTTTTGTTTCCGGCTTAGCGACGATCAGGTTCCTTAAGGACAGTACTCCGGTAAGATGCCCTTCAAGATCCGTAATATACAGATAATATATGGTTTCAGCATTTGGCGCCATCTCCCTTAATTTTTGGATCGTTTGATCGGCCGTCATGTCCTGCGACAGAATGATTATCTCTGTAGTCATGAGTCCGCCAGCGGTCTCATCCTTATGCTTGAGAAGCTGGGTGACCGCGCTCGCCTTTTTCGGCCGCATAAGCCTGATCAGTTCGGCTGCTCTCTCCTCAGGGATGTCCCCCAAGACATCAGCAGCCTCGTCCGGAGGCATCTTCTCAAGTATGCTCAATGCCTTTTTTGTGTCGATCGTCGTCAGCAGGAACGCTTGGATCTTCGGCTCTAGTTCGTGCAGCGACTCCGCTGCGGTTTTGTCTGATAGTGATGCGAATATCGCAGTCTTCTCTTCACTGTGAACCTCCGAAATTATCGTCGCGATATCGGAAGGATGCAGCTCATCTACCCTCTTATGGGGTATCACTATCTTCTCCCTGTGGGCCTCGGTCCTCAGGAACTCAACATGGTTAAGCCCTATCAGGACATCGTTAACCTTTCGCCTGAAAAGAAAACCGATCAAATTAAGCGTCCAATTCAAACCTAGCCTTCTTAAAATCCCGGTGATGCCCACATCCACGGCGATTATCCTTACCGTATCTCCCATTTTCGCTATCTTGACGTCGTTAACCCTTAGGACCCTTGCGCCCTCCGTGTCCACAATCTGCTTATCAAGAACATCGCTTTTGAGCAGTATGTCGCCTTGCTTGACCGATGAGAAGGGAATCCTTTCCTTTGAAGTGTTCGTAGTAATGAATTTCCTTCCGACAAGGTCGACCTCTCCCATAAGGATCACGGCGTTCCCTTTGTCCGGGGTTCTGACTAGGAAACCCGTTACTTTTGGGAAAGCCTCATTGAACAACGTGATAATATCTATGACCTTGCCGACCGGCTCTTCAAGCCTGTCTATCACAGGTTTGCCGACTAGCTCCGAAAGGAACATCTCATAAAAAAGTACCATAAACCACCTTTTTGATTATAGCACGCGTCTTTAACTGACAAAAGATATTTGTTAGTATCAAGTGGACATGCTTATGCGTTTTATTCTAGAATACGCTAATGAAATCAAAATCCCTTATCATAATAGCGATAATACTGCTGATCACTGTTTTTGTCGGCTTTGAGACGGGTTACCGCCAGAAGCTTTCCCCCCTTTCCGGAAAAACGATCTGGCACGGCAACCCCTCACTGCCTGAGATCGCCCTGACATTTGATGACGGGCCCAACAAGAAGTCAACACCTCTCATCCTTGACATACTCAAGAAGCGCAACATAAAGGCAACTTTCTTTGTCGTAGGAAAGAACCTCAAGGAGAACTCCGATATCCTGATAAGGATCAATAAGGAAGGGCATGTCATCGGGAACCATACCTATTACCATCTGGACGGCAATAACGTGAAGATAGACAGGATCGGGAACAACTTGAAATGGACAGATGTACTGATCAATAAGTTCACCGGAAAAAGGCCTGAATATTTCCGACCGCCCTTTGGGTATGAGAACTGGAGATTCCTGAGGGAGGCTGAAAAATTGAACTATAGCACTATTCTTTGGTCTGTTGACGGCGGGGAGTGGAACGAAAAAGCTACAACAGAGAAGGTGATCCGGAGGATCACTGACAACACGCAGAACGGCTCAATAATATTGCTTCATGATACCGAAATTGTCGCGCAGTCTCTCCCTAAAATTATCGATAAATTGAGAGCTAAAGGTTTCAGGTTCGTTACCATCTCACAGATGGTCAACAGCTTAAATTAGCACATAGCCTCTGCCAAGCTGCTGCTTCACCAGCCTCTTCATTTCCAGCATCGATAGAACGCTCAACACCTCGGATGCCGTCAGCTTGCTTTCTTCAATGATGCTGTCTATAGGCCTTGGCTCATACGATAATGCCGATACGACCTGTTTTTCTTTCTCGCTCAATACAGTTGTGTCCCTGACCTGACCGGGAGCCTGCCTCTCCACATAGATGTTCAATTCATCAAGTATGTCATCTATTGATTCCACAAGCTTCGCGCCATCCTTGATAAGGCTGTGGGGACCTCTTGAGAATTCAGACCTGACATTGCCGGGCACCGCAAAAACCTCCCTGCCCTGCTCAAGGCCGAGTTTTGCGGTTATAAGCGCTCCGCTGTCCATTGAACCTTCCACAACAACAACGCCAAGAGAAAGACCGGAAATTATCCTGTTCCTTTGAGGGAACGTCCATTTATCCGGCGTCTGCCCGAGCGGGAACTCGGAAACGTTAGCGCCCGCCCTGGATATTCTTTTTGCGACAGCTTTGTTGCTTTCCGGATAGATATGATCGAGGCCGCTCCCGAACACTGATATTGTCCTGCCTCCGGCCTCAAGCGCCCCCAAATGAGCTTCTGTGTCTATTCCGTATGCAAGACCTGATACTATCGTGAATCCGAGACCTGAAAGCTCAGCCGCCAAATTCCTTGCGACTTCCTTTCCGTAATGGGTCGGTTTTCTTGTTCCTACGATCGCGATAGCTTTCCCGTCCGTTCGCTCCAGTTTTCCGTCAATATAAATGACAGGCGGCGGATCGTAAATGTTCTTAAGGTTCGAGGGGTACCCTTCATCTTCAATTGTGAGGATCTGATGCCCGCTTTTAAGCGCTTTTTCGAGCTCTTTCTCAACATCAATGTCATTTCTTGCCTTAACTATAGCTTCTACCAGATCATTGCTAAAGCCCTCCACCATTCGGAGCTGTCCGGCATCCGCCGACCAGAAGGCGCTGATGGAGCCAAAATGATCAAGAGCCTTTTTTATTTTTACGGGTCCCAGGCCCGGAAGCTTGTTCGCGGCAATAAAATATCTGAGATCGGGATTCACTTTATTTTCCCTTGATCAGGGTGAGGGCTTCGGACCTTGTCTTGGCGTTCTTCCTGAAAACACCCCGGACAGCGGATGTAACGGTTACTGCGCCCGGCTTTTTTACTCCCCGCATTGACATACAAAGATGCTCTGCCTCGATTATCACGAGAACACCTTGAGGCCTCAGCTTTTCCATAAGGGTATCGGCTATTTGAGTCGTAAGCCTTTCCTGGACCTGCGGCCTTTTTGCGAATCCCTCGATGACCCTGACAAGTTTTGACAGCCCCGTAACTCTGCCCTTGGCAGGGATGTAGACCACATGCGCTTTGCCAAAGAACGGGATAAAATGGTGCTCGCACATTGAGTAGAACGGGATATCCTTGATCATCACCATTTCCTCGTGTTCTTCCTCATGAAAGACAGTGATCTCCTTGGCAGGATCCTTGGCGATCCCGGAAAAAATGTCGGCGTACATCCTTGCGACCCTTGCCGGCGTATCCTTCATGCCTGGTCGGTTAATATTCTCGCCGATAGCCTCGATTATTTGCCTTACCGCTTTTTCGATCTTTATTTGGTTTATCATATTATCTTTTCTTGGACAGGGATAAACCCTGTCCTTACTTTTCGGTCAGGGATAAACCCTGTCCTTACTTTTCGGTCAGGGATAAACCCTGTCCTTGCTTCTTTTAATCCCTTATATTAGCTCATATATAAGTGGAAGGACAATGCTTGTCCTTGTCCGAAGATATCAACACACCACCAGACCACCTATATCCCCACAGATCATCAACAAGACGCTCCCGCACCGGATTATAAAGAATGTAGGTGGTCACTTCCAGCAAAGACTCCCTATTGCGAAGGATATGATCGTAAAATCGTCCATGCCATAACTTTCCCCTAATACCGAAGCCCCACGCAAAGCGCGTCGTCTTACTCTTAAACCTTCCGATAAACTCTGAGATACTTAATCCATTCCCAGGAGGGCTTAGAAGCAAGTGAAGATGATCCGGCATTAGACAATAAGCATATATTATAAAACCATGCTCCTTTCCCTCAGCTAGCAGAAGGTCCAATATCTTTTGATTTAAAACGCTATCAACAAAGTACCGTCTTCTATTATGTGAACACACAGTAATAAAATACGCATATGGTTTTGAGTAATCAAAACCTCTTAACCTTATATGCTTTCGTTTGGGCAATTCTTTTTGCTTTGTTTTCAACATATTAGAACAAACCTTTTATCTTCCCAGATTCCGATATGTCCATTTTCTCCGCAGCCGGATGCTTTGGCAATCCCGGCATTGTAACGATGCTGCCAGTATACGCCACGATAAAACCTGCGCCAGCGGAGACCTTCAATCCCCTCACATTGAGCTTGAATCCGCTTGGCCTTCCCATTAATGTCGGGTCATCAGAAAGTGAAAGTTGGGTCTTTGCCATGCATACAGGCAACGTTCCATATCTCATTTTCTTGATGTTCTTGATATCTTTGGCAGCCTGCTTCGAATAGTTTACCCCGCTTGCCCCATAAATATTTCGTGCGATCTTTTCGATCTTCATCTCGACAGCGTCGGGAAGTTCGTATGTATGTTTCAGCTTCGCATTGCCTCTGGACAGCTTGACGACTTCTTTTGCCAGGGCAACTCCGCCTGCGCCGCCCTTACAATAAAAGTCACATAAAAGCGCCAATACATTACGCGCCTTACACCATCTGATCACGTGGTCGATCTCTTCATTTGAGTCCTCTTTCCTTTTATTCACGGACACTATAAGGGGTAAATTGAATTTCCTTATATTCTCGATATGCTTCGCAAGGTTCTGTATGCCAAGTTTTACCGCAAGGATATTCTTCTTCGCCAGGCTTTCCTTCGGTACCCCGCCCTGCCTCTTTAGTGCCCTCATTGTCACCGTTAGCACAACGGCATCAGGCTTCAATTTGCCTTCCCTGCACACGATATTGAAGAATTTTTCCGCACCAAGGTCCGCGCCAAATCCTGCCTCGGTAACCACATAATCAGACGATTTCAATGCCATTTTCGTCGATATAAGGCTGTTGCAGCCGTGCGCGATGTTCGCGAACGGCCCGCCGTGCACAAAAGCGGGAACGCCTTCGATCGACTGTACTATGTTAGGTTTTATCGCCTCGCCCATAAGTAATGCCATCGCTCCGTTCACCCTCAGGTCCTTGGCTGTGACTGGTTTGCCCCTATGAGTGTATCCAGCAATTATCCTGCCAATCCTCTCCTTCATATCGCTTAGTCCTTTTGAAAGGCACATAACTGCCATTACCTCGGACGCCGCCGTTATGTCAAAGCCCGAAGCTCTCTTGATTTTTGCCTTTCCCTCGCCATATTCCAAAGTAACGTTCCTCAACGCGCGATCATTCATATCCATGACCCTTTTCCATGATATCCTTTTCGGATCGATCCCGAAACTGTTGCCTTGATAGACATGATTGTCGATAATCGCAGCAAGTAAGTTATGTGCCGAAGTCGTTACGTGGAGGTCCCCGATGAAGTGTAAGTTTATATCTTCCATCGGGAGCACCTGCGAATATCCTCCTCCGGCAGCCCCGCCCTTTACCCCCATGACAGGTCCGAGTGAAGGCTCCCTGATGCAAATGAATGATCTCTTCCCGATCTTCTTTAATGATTGAGCAAGTCCTATCGTTGTAGTTGTCTTCCCCTCGCCTCTTGAAGTCGGTGTCATTGTCGTGACAAGGATAAGCTTGCCGTCCTTTTTTTTAGAAAGTCTCCGCAATGCCGAAAGGCTGATCTTCGCTTTATGGTTTCCATGAAGCTCAACCTCGGAAGGCAGGAATCCGGCCTTCTTGGCAATATCTATAATAGGTCTTAATTTCGCTTTTTGGGCTATGTCTATATCTGTAAGCATAAAACCTTTGGATTTTAGCATAAATCACGGTTAAAACAAAACATATCCAAGCAGTGAAATTTAACCATATATTTATCGATAATATATATAGAGGGGAATAACGGTCTTGATAATCCAATCCCTCAGAGGAGATATATAATGAGCGAGATTACACCTTTACCGCCGGTTTCTGCGGCGCCAATACCGCCTAGGAGAAATAGCGAACCAAAAACCGATCTTTACATACCAAGGTCACCGGTCGGATCATCGCCGCTTGTGATCCCACCCGTAATGAACTCTGATAATCCTAAATGGGACAATGTCAGCGGATTTATAGCCTCAAGAATAGGGTTTATCAATAATTGCCCGCGGGAATTGTCCACTAATTTTTCAAAAGAAAACCTTGAAGAGCTGAACGAGCATCTGAGAGCTGAAAATGATTTGATCCCTTTAGTGGGCATGGTCATTGGAGGCAATGCCTCTGATAGGGTATCGCTTTATATGTCCTATGTTCAGGGCAGTTACGGCGCATCCGCTCATGACTTCAGCGCAAGTTATAAAGAAGTGGGTTTCGGATTTGCCGTCGGACTTCCGCTTGGGGATTCTTATATTGGCTATACCGGCGCGAGATGTTCTCTTGAGTTTAATAGCAACATTCCGACAATATATGGCGCCAACAGCGGTGTGGTTCTTGATCAATCGCATTATGTTACAGCGAGGACAAGAGTGACCCCGTGGCTCGCGCTGGGGACAACCTTCAAGGCCCCTCAAAGCAAGTCGGCCAAAGGCGAGTTGATCGGAACAGCTGAGATCGGATATTTCCCGTTCCTAAACGGCACACCGATCGGACTTGGGATTTCCGCAAGCAGGAATAAGTTTGGGGCAGATCTGGATATTTACAGGGTGTTTAATGCCGGAGTGGAAACTGACGGCAAGACAAGCACCATTAGGATGACCTTATCTCTTGGTGTCGGTCTCAGAAAATCCTAGCCTAATGTAAACGATCGCTGCCGCTCAAGTATTCACCAGGAAGCAATGACTTCTTTAATCTTTTGTGCCGTCAAGCCGTACTTTTGAAGTATCTCTTCCCTTTTCCCGTGCTCAATGAACTGATCCGGCAGCCCGATCCTTTTAATTGGAACGCCTATGCCGGCATCCGTCAGAACTTCTTCGATCGCGCTACCGAAACCGCCGCTTAACACGCCCTCTTCAACCGTAACGATCAACCTGCAATTCGTAGACTGCTCTATTATCAATTTTTTATCGAGCGGCTTGATCGTCGGAAAAGCAATCACCACAACGTTCCTCTCGCCCGCTTTTGCGGCCTCAACCGCCGGATAGACCATGGACCCTACGGCAAAAACAAGGATACGGTCCCCCTGCCTGCTGGCAGGCAGGCTGATACCCATCCTCTCGTAAATGACCGCTCCGGATCCAATGGACAGATCCTTAAGCTCCTCATCCAGCTTGATCCCTACTCCGCTCCCCCTGGGATACCTTATCGCCACCGGACCGTTATGCTTTAAGGCTGTATTCAGCATGTGCTGCAGCTCATTCTCATCCTTGGGTGCCATTATCGTCATATTAGGAAGGCTCCTCAAGAATGCCATGTCGAACATTCCGTTGTGCGTCGCCCCGTCCTCTCCGACAATGCCCGCCCTGTCGATCGCGAAAACAACAGGAAGGTTCTGGAGACAGATATCATGGATTATCTGGTCATAAGCTCTTTGGAGAAATGTCGAATATACCGCCACTACCGGCCTGTAACCCGCTTTCGCAAGCCCGGCGGAAAACGTCACCGCGTGTCCCTCAGCGATACCTACATCGAAGAACCTGTTCGGGAATTTTTCGGCGAATTCAATAAGCCCGGTACCGTCAGGCATCGCGGCAGTGACAGCCGCTATCTTCCCGTTCTCGTTCGCGAGCCTGACCATCGTCCTACCGAAAACTTCTGTGAAGGTCGTCGCCCCACCCTTCTTCTCCACCTGTCCGGAGATCTTGTCAAACGGTGATGTCCCGTGGAACTTGGTCGGAGCCTGCTCCGCTGGAGCATAACCCTTCCCCTTCTTCGTAAGTATGTGTACAAATACGGGACCTTTTACCTCTTTCGCATAGTGCAGAACGCTCATCAAGAGCGGTATATTATGGCCATCGATCGGCCCCAGATATTTCATTCCTAGCTCCTCAACGATGACCCCCACCTTGAAATCAACGAGAAAATGCTTGATCCTGTTCTTGAAGTTCTCGGCTCTTTTTGCCAGCGGCATGCCTATTTTAGGGATCTTGAGCAGCATGTTCTCGATCCTGTCCCTGAACCGCGTGTAGATCTGGCTTGCCCTAACCTTGGTGAAATAATTCGATATGGCGCCGACGTTCTTTGAAATCGACATCTGGTTATCATTGAAAACGATGATGAGGTTGCTCTTAAGGTTCAAAAGGTTGTTCATGCCCTCCAGGGCAAGGCCGCCGGAAAGAGAACCGTCGCCTATAACGGCAGCCACCTTATAATCATCCCCTGAAAGGTCCCTTGCTGCCGCCAGCCCAAGAGCTGTTGAAATAGATGTGCTGGCATGCCCTGTAGTAAAAACGTCATGAGGGCTCTCGTCCTTATTAGGGAAGCCCGAGATCCCGCCGGTCTGGCGCAACGTGCTAAAACGCTTGCTCCTGTTGGTAAGGATCTTATGGGCATAAGCCTGATGGCCTACATCCCAAATGATCTTGTCGCGCGGTGATTCAAGAACAGCATGAAGGGCAAGTGTAAGCTCAACAACTCCCAAATTTGAAGCAAGATGGCCGCCGTTCTTTGATACGACATCAACGATAAGATCGCGGACCTCTTTAGCCAGCGCCTCGAGGTCCCTTGCGTTAAGTGTCCGCAGATCATCGGGCAAATTAAGTTTAGAGAGGAGCTCGGTCATTTTATGGTCACTAAAATACGATCAAATAGATCATTATCGAGTTGATTATTCCAAGAAGCGCGCCGAACAATACCTCAAGAGGCGTGTGCCCCATAAGTTCCTTGAGCTTATCCTTGCTGACCTTGCCGGTCGCATAGATATCCTCAACGATCTTGTTGAGTATCAAAGCCTGTTTGCCTGCCGCTCTCCTCACCCCCGCAGCGTCATACATCACGATTATGGAAAAAACAACGGAGATAGCGAACCATATTGAATTCCAGCCGGAGGTAAGGCCTATCATGGTCGTAAGCGCGCAGACCATCGCCGAATGAGATGACGGCATGCCCCCCGCTTCAAAGAACCTGCCTATCTCCCATTCCTTCTCCGCCATAAAATAGTAAATTACCTTCACTAGCTGCGCCAGGAACATCGCGGCAAGCGCCGAAATAAGCGGCAAATTCGTGATTACCCCAAATATGAGCTCTGCCATCAAACGCACCTCTCTCCCAAATGGGCTGCGATCTGTCTTAGTATAATAAATCTTTTCCCCAGCCCTTGCAATGATTTTATGGCCTTATCTATCTTTCCCTTTGCCATTTTTCTTGCCTGGTCCATGCCAACCAGTCTCGGATATGTGGCTTTTTTCTGTTTAAGGTCCTTTCCCGGCGTTTTCCCCAGCATTTTCCTTGAAGATGTCATATCCAAGATGTCATCGATCATCTGGAAAGCAAGCCCAAGGTTCTCTCCGTACCCGGCCAGTTTCTTTAACTGTACCGATGAAGCGCCTCCGATAATGCCGCCTGACACTACGGACGCTTTTATCAGGGCGGCCGTCTTGTTCAAATGTATGAACTCCAGCTCCTTTTTTCCGAATTTTCTGCGCTCGAACTTAAGGTCGGCTATCTGGCCGCCGACAACGTCCATCAAGGCCTCCGTTATGACATCGATCATCGAAATGACGCGCTCTCTCTTAACGCTTCTGCTTGTTTTTTCCGTGATCGTTCTTATTGCAAGCGCACTTAGGGCATCCCCGGACAATATCGCGACATCCTCGCCAAAAACACGATGGCACGAGGGCTTGCCTCTTCTCCAGTCATCATCGTCCATTGCCGGAAGGTCATCATGTATAAGAGTGTATGTGTGGATGAATTCCAACGCGCACGCCGTCGGCATGGCCAGTTCCATGCTTTTTCCGAACGCTTCGCAAGCCGCCAGCACAAGAACGGGCCTTATCCTCTTTGATCTTGCCATTGTTGAATACTTCATAGCCCTGTATAGCGTCCTTGTATACATGTTGCCCGAAGGCAGATATTTCAACAAATATCTGTCTATCAGTTCTTTCCTGGATTTTAGATATTCGGCGATGTTCATAATCTGACGGGGATGCCCTTGCGGCCCAAGAAATCCTTTAACTCTTTTATCTTGAACTCCCCATAGTGAAGGCATGAGGCAAGCAGCGCGGCATCCGCTCCCCCCTTTACAAAAACTTCATATGCGTGGTCGATCTTGCCCGCGCCGCCGGAAGCTATCACGGGTATGCTCACGGCCTTTGCCACAGCCCTGGTCAGTTCAATATCATATCCGTCCTTCGTCCCGTCCCTGTCCATTGATGTAAGCAGGATCTCTCCGGCTCCAAGATCGTTCACCTTTTTTGCCCACTCGACCACATCAAGCCCTGTCGGCGTCCTGCCTCCGTTGACATATGCCTCCCAGGAAGGTGTTTCGCTTTCCTTCCTTTTTGCGTCGATCGCGACAACAATGCACTGGCTCCCGAACTTCTGCGCCGCGTCCTTGATAAAAAGCGGGTCCTTTACCGCTGCTGTGTTTATCGATACTTTGTCCGCTCCCGACTTGAGCATGTCCCTAATCATCGCGACATCGGAGATGCCCCCGCCGACCGTAAAAGGTATGAAAACTTTTTCGGCCACCTTCTTCACAATGTCGATCATAATGTAGCGCTTCTCATGGGAAGCCGTTATATCGAGGAAAACCAGCTCATCAGCCCCTTCTTTGTCATAGAACGAGGCGAGCTCAACGGGATCCCCGGCGTCCTTCAGGGACACGAACTTGATACCCTTTACGACTCGGCCTCCCGTTACGTCAAGGCATGGTATTATTCTTTTTGCAAGCATCCGATATCCTTTCATCCATTATCTGTGAGACTGTCACGAAGCCAAAGTTCCTTTTCCTGAGGCCTTCGATAATGACCGGCAACGCTAATATCGTTTGCCGGCTTCCGTTATGCAGCAGGATGATGTCGCCGTTGGAGGATTTGTTTATAACAAGGTCCGCCAGTTCTTCGGCGACCGACTTATACTCCTCGCTGTTCTCAAGAACGGAATCGATCTTTATATAGTCGGACGGATTTAGCGACCAAAAGACCTTTTTCATCCCCAGCTTCCTGATGCCGAGCGAAAGGGCCTCATTGTAGCCGCCGCCCGACGGCCTGAAATACCTGGGCTGCCTGCCTATTATCTTATGAATGACCGCGCTGCATCTCTGAATGTCACCAAGGGCGCTGCTCTTTGACATCTTATTTGCCGGCAGATGAGAATATGTATGATTGCATATCTCGTGACCGCTTTCATCCATCCTCATTATCAGGTCGGGATATATCTCTGCTTGACTTCCAACGACAAAGAACGTGGCCTTGACCCCGCTCCTATCCAGGATATCAAGAAGTTCCTCACAATATTCCAATTTTGGGCCGTCATCGAAAGTGAGCGCAACGACATTCTTGTTCTCGGGTCCTTTCCATATCGACTCGGTCGATCTTATATATTCAAGGAATTCTTTTCGATCCGGCGTCGCGTAAGCGATGCCGGTGAGAACATATAAAATGACCATTGATACCGCGATAATTCTCAAATCAGATATTCACTCCTTCTAACCTTAAAAGCTTCCTTTTTATGCCGATACCCCCGTTAAATCCGCCCGGTTTTCTGCTTTCCATTATAACCCTGTGGCTACATGAATTAAAGCAAATGAAGTTTCAATTGGCGCATTCGCTGGGATAAGCATGTTCCCCCTCCACTGTGAAGTATTCCCGCTGCTACGCATCGGTAAACTTCACAACAAGCCACTTAAGCAAACCAAAAGTTTATTAATATTTTCAAGCTTTGGGAATTACTTCACTGTCCACCACCTTAATCTACTCCTATATTGGTCCACAATATATGTTTTTACATATTTAATTAGTTGTCTTAGCTGTTAACAGCTCATAATTATCGTGTGATAATTTAACAAACCTTACCATTTGAAGAAGAGATAAATATGCTTCATCTTCTTTAATCTCGGTTTCTTCTCCATGCCCCGCTTCATCTCGCCAATATTTAAGTAAATCTATATATTTTAAAAATGCCTTCTGTAGCCATTCTGGCACCCCTTTTAATACCAGCCCTTCAATAGCTTTTCTCCCGCTTGTAGAGTTATATTTCTTATATACTGTCTTTTCATCACCTGCCTTTTTAACCGCAAGAGACAAAAGAATCGCTTCGGTAGCCGCCCCACACATAACACAACAAGAAAGATAAGCTAAACCGTTATAGCATCTAACAGCTTCAATCGCTCGTTGTCTAAAACCATTCCCAAATATTTTAAAGTGAGGAGCAAGAATCTGTTCGAACCGATTGATTTCTGTCGGAATGAAATAACCTTCGTTTTCTTTCGTCAACTTTATCCATTCTCGGCCAATTTCTGTAAAAGAATACCCGTTAACATATTCGGTTTCTTGCCCTTGTTTTTCTTTTACTCCGGGCCTTATTATGCCACGCCTACATAATTCCCAAGCAGCATTATAAAATACCGGCGAAAGTAAGTTTACTAATTGACTGTTTCTTGACTGATCATCATATCCTTCACTTATAAGAAATGCTCCAATTATGTTGGGAATATAAATATCGTATCCGTAGTGGGAACCAAGCTTACGATCCGTCAATAAAATATGTTTCTCTGCTTGTTCCTGAGACACTTTAGGAGCAGCTTTCATTTCACTCATTTTTCTCCCTCCACCACCGAAGTAAACTCATCATTTAAGCTTTTTTAGAAGCTCCTCTCTGAATTTCTTTATTTCATCAACAAGAGCATTTCTTGGATAACTGGTATTATCATAGGATTTTAGATCAATACAATAATCTTCTTGATGTGGCTTTCCATGGAATTCATAATTACACCGAATAGTAAATTGAGTCGGAAACTTATTGGCTGGATTTAAGATAACGAAACTTTGAGCAATATCCACATGATACTCTGCTCCGGACGGGAATGATGCTATAGGGTCTTTAAACAAATTAAATTCATTTAACTTTTTCTTGCCGTCAAACTGTGGAACATCTTTGTCCAACGAAAATCTGACATTTTGTGCCGCCGATTTCCCTAAATTTTTTATAAGAAGCGCTACGATACAGTCCCAAGTATATGGCGTAATTGAAATATAAGGTCGAATCTGCGACTCAACCATTTTTTCATTAAGATTAACCAATCGATATGTTTGAAACGCATAATAACCAGTAATAATTGTTAAGATTACCGTTGATATGGCTTGGATATTAGTTAGTATAGCTTGGACAATCACTGATATGATTTGCATAAATTATTACTTCTCCCCCTCCACCACCGCGAGCTCCTCTTTCGTCAGCCCATAAAGCTTGTAAACCAGCTGATCGATTTCCCTGTCTGTGTCCTCAATCTGCCTTTTCAGCCGTTCGGTTTTGGAGGTTTGTTTGCCTTTTATTTTTTCATACTGCTCATTCTGCTCTAGTATTCTGTTAACATGTTTTACAATATAATCATGCATTTTCTTTTCTTTTGGGTTTTTAAAGTCGATAGCCCTAATCGGAAGCTCCTCAAAATAAGATGCCTTTACATGGATTCCAGTGTTTTGCCAAGAGAAAATACGGTTTATCAACTTTGAGTTCAATATCCCTAAAAGATATTCGTAAGTTAGAGAACTAGGCTTTAGCTTAACGATTATATATGCTGTGTCCAATGGATAAACCCCGGATTTGTCTAATGTTAAAAGAAGTTTTTGGTTGCCTTCTCCAACAATATCTCGGCTTAAGATTTTAGTGCTTTCAAATAGTTTGTAGTATGTTGTTCTTGGTCGACCATTTGGCTCCTTTGCTATACTTTCTGGGTCATAAACCAAATGCCAGCCCTTAGGGCTTAATTTATAACGAGATACCTCATCACCCCGGATCGTTTCCCGAATCTTATCTTTGTTCGATTTCCTGTATTCCGAATATTCCTTAGGCTCGTCTCCCGTAGAAAGTACAATAAACTTTTCATTATTGCCGGTTGTAATTCCCTTTTTCGCCTGCATAATTTCTTTAAATGAAATAGTCTTTGCGGATTTCAACTTGCCTATTAAACTTATCCCTTGGTTGTCAGCCCCCATGATTATCTTCGCGCGCGAATTTCTCGTTAAAGATTTTTGTCTAATTTCATAGTGATTATGGTCACTCAGTCCATGTTTTATGAATATTTCATCGGCGGTAGTCGGCTTGTTTTTACTGAAAAACAATAAAATTGTGCTTATCGTTGAATCCTCGAACACTCCCGGTCCCAAATTCACGATTTCATAAAGATGCACATGATTAAGTAGGAAAAGGCGTAGCTCTGCAAATTTATCAAGAGTTAAAATAGTATTTGGAATTATGAAGCCAAAATAGCCTTCTTCTTTTAATAAACTCAACCCTTTTTCTATAAATAATGCGAAACTATCAATTTCCAGTTTGCCTGAAATATACTTTTCTCTAAAGATGTTTTTCTCGTTCGATGCCAATGCAGCCCCGTACGGAGGATTGCCAACAATCACATCAAACCCGCCTTTATCCATTACATCTGGGAACCTTTTCTTCCAGTCAAATGCCTTATCTCCTGCAACTTTCGGGTCATCTATCAGCGAATTGCCGCATTCGATATTATGATCAAGATTCGGAAGCTTCTTCCTTGCAGAAACCGCGCTTAAAAGAAGATTCAGTTTTGTTAACTCTGCCGCCTCATCATCCAGATCAACGCCGTATATATTCTGCTTAAGCGCTTTTATCTTTCGCATCTTCGGATAATCCTTATCCTCAGGGGTCTTCGCGTACGCCTCGTCAAAAACCTGAAGAGCCTTCAGCAGGAACGACCCCGAACCGCATGCCGGATCAAGGACCTTTAGCTTCCCGATCTTCGAATACTCCTTATTCTTGATAAGATCGTCTATCACCTTACCCAGAGTGTTCTTTACTATATAATCGACAATATATTTTGGAGTGTAATATATCCCATGACTTTTTCGCTTTGTGTTTTTCCCGTGTTCCTTCTGAATGGTCCCAAGATACTGTTCATAAATAGAACCCAGAATATCGGCGTCGATCGCGGCAAAATCGAACTTATCGATATCTTCCTTATGGTCCTCATATAGCCCACAAATGATCTCTTCCAGCAGATCATCGCTGATCTTGATTTTGTCCAGCTCATGCCCGACAAAAAGATTGCTGTTGTATCCTTCATCAAAATCTCTATATAGATCCCTTAGCATTACGTGTAAACGTTTACTGCTGTCCAATTGCCATTGCTTTAATAAATTCCTCAAATGATAGGCCTCTTCGATCTGCCTGTCTTCGCATGTTCTGATAAATATCAGTCTGTTCAGAAGCTTTTGAACGCATTCTGCAACATCTTCTTTTGTCAGATATGAATTATCGGAGGAGATTTGTCGGATCAATTTATCTCTCCATTTTAAGAACTTTTGAAGAAGAATTTCGTTTATTGGAGCTCTGTTTTCTATATGCCCTAACTTTTCCGCATACTTATTTAATTGATCGCTTGCAATGCTTTCCCTGCTTAATAGCCATAAAACATCAAACCTGTCCAGATAATCAGTATATTTTAAGTCGATAACTTTTTTCTCTTGGGGTCTTTTTCGCTTTACAAGGCAATTGAATACCATTAATCCTTCAAAATCTGAAAGAATAACAAACTTAACTGCCTTATTAATCCCATAATTTATGGCCTGATCTACATACCTTGAGTCATAAAGGTCTGCGCTTAATTGTTTGGCTTCCAGAAATAAGACCGAAGAACCGCTAATGTTAAATGAATAATCTACCCTTCTTTGCCCTCCGGCTTCTTTTTGGCTTTTAACCTCATCTGGCCTTTCTTTACTTTCCGTATCCCATCCCAAAGCTTTAAAGAGGGGGAGAAGAAAAACTCTACATGTGTCATCCTCGTTAAATGTTGCGTATTTTCCCGTCTTTTTGAGGTCTTCATAAGAAGAAATTAATCTTTGAATTTCCTTTTTGGCGGCGGATTGTGATGTAATTTTTATTGTCATTGCATTGAATTTTACGCTTTATTTTGCTGTTTTTCAATGCGTTTAAAACAAAATAATATGGTTTTTGCTCCACAGAATGAATATTCTATTAAGCGGACCTACTAATCAAATTTCCTGAAAAAGCAGGACTTATTGCCCGTGTGGCACGCAACGCCTGTCTGTTCAACAATGAGAAGCAGGGCATCCATGTCGCAGTCATAATATATCTCTTTCACTTTCTGGAAATTCCCGGATGTTTCTCCCTTCGTCCATAACTTCTGCCTTGACCTGCTAAAGTAACATGCCTTTTTCTCCTTGATGGTCTTTTCAAGCGACTCCCTGTTCATGTAGGCCATCATAAGGACCTGTTTTGTCGATGAGTCCTGCGCAATTGCAGGGATAAGCCCCTTTTCATCGAACTTCAATTCATCCAAATTGACCATAATATCTCCTCCTTTATGCCATTGAACCGTCGACCCAGGTTGACCCCTCTCCAAGGATCTCCTCGAACCTGCTGATCACAGCGGGATCGATCGATATTTGATGCTCCTCCCCCACCTTTATCACAGATCCGTTCATGTGCAGGTGCACCGGCTCCTGTCCCTTATGACGCAATAATATATCCTTGAGCTTCGGGATCGCCTCCAGCTGATCATCCCTGATTTTAACATTTAATACCCTTTTTGACTTGAGCTTTTCAAGCTGCTCCATCGAATCACATATTATCTTCTTCTCCTCGTTCATTGCGTCTATGCTCACCTTGCCGCGGACTATCAATATGGCGTCATCAAAAAGTTGATTCGCATACTTTTCATAGGACCTCGGGAATATGACCACCGAGACCGATCCGGAGAGGTCTTCCAGCTGCGCCACCATCATCGTCTCTTTCTTCCGCGTGATGATCTTGCGGCAGCCTGAGAGTATTCCCCCGCATTTCACCTGATCGCCTTCCTTTTTTTCCAGTATCTCCAGTGTGTTCGTATCGGCCTCCCTCTCCAGCGTATCCTTTAAGTAGAAAAGGGGGTGGTCCGAGATGTAAAGCCCGAGCATTTCTTTCTCCATTTTCAGGAGTTCATCCGGCTCAAAGTCGGGCTCCTGGCCTGCGGCAGCTCCGCTTTGCTCCTCCACTCCGCGGATCAGTTTCTTTTTTATGTCGAACAGGACCGCCTGCCCGTTCGACATCTCTTTTTGTGTGCGTCCGGCCTTCTCGATCACTCTGTCCAGGTTATGGAGCGCGGAGGCCCTGCTACCCATGGAATCGAACGCTCCGCTCTTGATCAGGCTTTCTATCACGCGCTTGTTCACCTGCCTCAAGTCGACCCTTTCACAGAGATTGTCAATCGACGCGAATTTTGCGCTTTTCCTTGCGCTAAGTATCGATTCGACCGCGCCAAGCCCCACGTTCTTGACGGCGATCAATCCGAACCTTATGCCGTCCTTTACAATGGTGAAATCCTTTTCGCTTTCATTTATATCAGGCGGCATTATCTTTATGCCCATCCTTCTGCATTCGGCGATATAGACCGACATTTTGTCCGTCAGGTGAGTAACAGAGGTGAGCAGGGCGGCCATGAACTCCAGCGGATAATTGGCCTTCAGGTAAGCGGTTTGATACGATATCACTGCGTATGACGTTGAGTGGCTTTTGTTGAAACCGTATCCCGCGAATTTGGAGCAAAGGTTGAACAATATTGTCGCCTTATGCTCGGAAAATCCTTTTTTCTTGGCCCCTTCTATGAACCGCTCCCTTTGCTCATGCATTTCTTTGACCTTTTTCTTTCCCATCGCGGAACGCAGAACATCCGCCTGGCCCATTGTGAAACCGGCTATCTTGCTGGCGATCTCCATGACCTGCTCCTGGTATAGTATGACCCCGTGCGTTTCCCGGAGTATCGGCTCCAGCTCGGGGATCTCATACTTGACATCAATGCGCCTGTGCTTCCTTTTAATGAAATCATCGACCATCCCGCTCTCAAGGGGACCTGGTCGGTAAAGAGCTAGCAACGCCACGATCTCTTCGAATGTGGTCGGCTTAAGCTCCTTTATAAGACCGCGCATCCCCCTGCTCTCAAGCTGAAAGATGCCGACCGTTTCGCCCTTGCAGAATAGTTCGAAAGCCGCCTCATCATTAAAAGGTATCTCATTTATGTTGATAGTAACACCCTTATGGCGGGAAATAAGCGAGACGGCCTGGTCTATCATTGAAAGGTTCCTTAAGCCCAGGAAGTCCATCTTCAGGAGGCCTATCTTTTCAAGGTCCTCCATCGGGTACTGCGTTACAAGCTGTGTCTCGTTAATGTTCTGGACCGGCACGCAGTCCATTAACGGCTCCTTTGAGATCACAACACCTGCCGCGTGCATGGAAGCATGTCTGACCATTCCTTCGATATACTTCGCATCGTCAATAAGGGACCTTATGTTCTCGTCCTTGTCGTAAACCGCTTTAAGTTCCTTGTTTGTTTGAAGCGCCAGGTCTATTGTCATGTCAGGCGTTGGGGGCACCATCTTTGCGGTCCTGTCCACTTCGGAAAGAGGTACCTGCTTGACCCTGCCAACATCCCTGATCGCCGCTCTTGCCGCCATCGTCCCGAACGTGATTATCTGCGCCACATGGTCCCTGCCGTATTTTTCCGAAACATAGTCGATGACCTCGCCGCGCCTTTCAAAGCAGAAATCAACGTCAATGTCAGGAAGAGAGATCCTCTCCGGATTAAGGAACCGCTCAAAGATCAGCCCGAATTTCAAAGGATCAACGCTTGTGATCCCCAAAGCGTAAGAAACGATGCTGCCGGCCGCAGACCCTCTGCCCGGCCCGACCTGTATCCCTTTCGATCTCGCGTATCTTATGAAGTCCTGGACTATCAAAAAGTACGGCGCATACCCCATCTTTTCTATAACATCCAGCTCATGTTTTACCCTGGCTTTCACTTCAGGCGGCACCACTTTATTCTTGGAACCGTTCTCCTCTGACTTCACCTCTACACCGTATTTCCTGTTAATGCCTTCGAAACAAAGTTTTTCCAGGTAGCTTTGCGGTGTTTCCTCCGTCGGAACCGGAAAGTGCGGCAGCCGCACCTTGCCCAGCTCCAGCTCAAGGTTGCACTTATCGGATATCTCCTCGGAATTCTGCAATAATCGATCGTCCTGGAATACATGCTTCATTTCCGAGTACGACTTTATATAGAACTCGTCCGAGCCCAGCCTCATCCTGTCGGGATCGCTCAAGTGCGCGGCGGTCTGCACGCAAAGGAGAATGTCCTGGACCCTTGCATCCTCCTTCCTCGGGTAATGGCAGTCGTTGGTGGCAACGCTTTTTATCCCGAGGTCATCCCCGAGCTTCGTCAATCCCTCGTTGATCTTTTTTTGTTCCTCCATGCCGTGGTATTGGAGCTCAAGGTAATAATCGTCACCCAACAGGTCCTTGAAATATGATGCCGCTTTCTTTGCCTCATCATATTTATCTTCAAGCAGAAGAGATGCGATATGCGAAGAGGTGCAGCCTGAAAGAACAACGATCCCTCCTCTGTATTTCTCCAGAAGTTCCCTGTCTATCCTCGGCTTTGAATAAAAGCCTTCCGTAAAACCGAGCGAAACAAGTTTTAAAATGTTCTGATATCCGGAGGTGTCCTTGGCAAGCACGATCATGTGGAAAGGTGAACGGTCTTCCTTTGTCTCCTTGTCAAAGCGCGTTCTTGGCGCCATATAAAGCTCGCACCCGATTATCGGCTTTATCCCGGATTCCTTCATCTGGGCATAGAACTTAATCGCCGCATACATGTTCCCGTGATCTGTCAGGGCTATAGATCCCATCCCCAGCTCATGCGCTCTCTTTGCTATGTCTTCGATCCTGCTGGCGCCGTCAAGAAGGCTATACTCAGAGTGAACATGCAGGTGAACAAAATTTGATTGATGACGAGGCATCACTTTCTCCTGTAAACTCGCGTGAAAATATTACCACATATGCGATTTCAATTCTACACGCAGAAATCCGCCAAATAAAAAGCTACCTATCAACCTAATTACCGCTGACAGGTAGCTTTGTGGGATGCTTGACAGATTACATCTTACCGATCCTGAACATCTTAGTGCCGCATTTTGCGCACTTTCCAGTTACTGCCGGTCTTTTATTTTTCAGTGTTACCTGCTTTGCCCCCTCCATCGTCGTTTTCTTCTTGCACTTTACGCAATACCCCTTCACTTCTGCCATAACTCACCTCCAAATCATTTATTTTTCAATTATTCTTTACGAATTTTGGCACAAAATACATCTTAGTCAAGCATTATTTGTTCTCAGGCATGAATGAGAGTAATGCTCACATTAGAGCATTCAATGTAAATATTTTTATACAAAAAGTTAACATCTATATCGCCCTCAAGATCTTATGAGCCTGCGGTATCACCCTTACATCGCTTAGGTGCTTCTTGGCGATCGAATAGAAGGTCAGCATCTGTTCGTTCGTCGGACCGTGTTTGACCGCGCCGTGTGGAGTAACGGGCTGCAGTATAAAAGGCATCTTTGGATCGATCGAGGCCACCATCTTTGATGCCGCCTCTATTTCACCTACCATGGATTCTTTTCCGAAAACCGCCTTCACAAACACATCGCCTCCGGCAATGATCTCCAGTACCTTCTTATGCTCTTCGATCCTTTCTGTTCCTGAAACGCTTGGAAGCTTGATGTCTATTGAAAAGATGTCTATCATGTCAATAATTTCGGATATCCTTTCTGGCATCGTTCCGTTAGTTTCAAGATAGACCGGCAGCCCCCTGCCCTTTATCAGCGGCGCCAAGTTCTTTATGAAATCAACCTGCAGCAGAGGCTCCCCTCCCGTAAGCGAAACGCTGTGATGCACTCCCTTTGGCTTGTCCAGCAGATCGATCAATCCCATTATCTGATCGATGCCCGCAGGATTATCGAACATTTTAAACGACCTTGATCCGGGGACGTCCTCAAAGCGGAACTTTTTTTGTGGGACCAGGCTTTCTGGTGTGTCACAGTAAGCACATGAAAGATTACAAAGCAGGAATCGTATGAATATCTGACGGTAGCCTATATATTTGCCTTCTCCCTGTATGCTTGAAAATACTTCGTGGAGCTGTGCTTCCTTATCGCTCATAGGATCATCCGATCAAGCCCCTGGCTCATTTATCGCTTCAGGGAAAAGCCTATCCGCCGTCTTGTCTGTATCCGAGCTTATGCCTACTTCGTTTTTTTCCGGGACCGATGCTCCGGCCGACGCAATCTCCGGTCCCGCTTCGGCCTTTTCACCGGGAAGAGCTGAACTATAATCGCTCGGCCTTATCTTGTCGGGCGGTACCGATGGAAGGTCAGAAAGCTCCTTTAGGCCAAAATGCCTCAAGAATTGGACCGTAGTGGCGTAGAGCCTTGGTCTCCCGATACCGCTGCCGCGGCCTATCTCAGCAACGAACTTTCTTTCTATCAACGTCTGAAGCACTCCATCAGAATCTACTCCGCGTATATTATCGATCTCCGAGCGCGTTATCGGCTGTTTGTAAGAAACGATGGCAAGCGTCTCAAGAGCCGCCTGCGAAAGCGTCGTCTCTATGGGAGAGTTGAGCAGCCTGTCCACATATTTAACGTTGTCGTGGCTTGTCACCATCTGGAATCCGCCGGCGATCTTCGATATTATGACGCCCTTGCCGGAATATTCCGCTATAAGGTCATGAAGAGATCTTTCGATCATTTCCCTGTCAAGTCGCAGGACCTTTCTGATATCATCCACCGTCAGAGGCTTTTTTGTAACAAAAAGAAGTGACTCCAGTATCTTCTTGAGTTTTGGATAGCTTATGTTAATTATTTCCTGATCATCGAAGCTCAGCTGGTCTTCCAAGGTCAACCCCCCATTCCGTAAATGAATATGCCGCCGAAAAGCGCGTCCTGTCTTATTTTGATGAGCTTCTGTCTGATCAGCTCTAGCATTGCCAGGAACATTACCACGATCGCGAGCTTGGATGCGTCAGCAAAGAAGTCCTCGAACTTAACGCCGTCCTTCTTGCCTTTCACCCTATCAAGGATCTCCTTGATCTTATCGTTTATGGATATGTTCTCGGCGACTATCTCTCTCGTTTCATCTTTTTCGTTCGCCGCATCCCAGACCTTCTTGAACGCAATTACCAGGTCCTTAAGGGAGACTTCCGTCAAATAGAATTCCTGGCTGGCAATGGCCTCCTGTACCGTATATCTGCTGTAGACGTTCTGGAACAGCTCTTTTCTTTTCTTGAGCTCTCCGGCGACATCTTTGAAAACCTTATATTCAGCGAGCCTTTCGGCTAGTATCTCCTCAACATTACCGATATCCAGCTCCTCCGGCTTGGGCTCTTCTTTTGCCGGCAGAAGCATCCTTGACTTCATTTCAAGCAGATATGCGGTCATCAGAAGGAATTCGGATGCCACAACTATGCTGTATTTGTCAAGTGTTCTTATGTAATCCAGGTAGCCCTGCGTGATGTTCGTAAGCGATACCTTGTAAAGGTCAACTCTTCCATCATCGATCATATGCAACAGCAGATCGAACGGGCCCTCAAAAACGTCGATCTTTACATTATATGAAGAAAGCCTTGAAACATCCTCTCCGGTTTCAAGCTCCTTTTCCATTTCATTTTTAACGCCGGGCAAGATCTTTTTCATGTCCATTATTCTTAGACCCCCATCGCTTCCTTTACTTCCTCAAGAGTGCCCCTGGCGACCACGCGGGCTTTTTCTGTGCCTTCTTTGAAGATCTTCCTGACCAATGACGGATCTTTTATATACTTTTCCCGCATTTTATGGATCGGGGACAGTTTTTCAAGGAGCCTTGAAGCGATCCGTTTCTTGCATTCAACGCATCCGATCTTAGCAAGGCGGCAATCCTTTTCTATCTGCTTCTGCTCTTTGCTGTTGAATATGCCGTGATAAGCAAAAACTGAACAGACTTCCGGGTGACCAAAGTCTTCTTTTCTCACCCTGGCCGGATCTGTTATCATCTCGGAGATCTTCTTTGAAACAACGTTCGGGGGATCGGACACAAATATTGCGTTATTGTAGCTCTTGCTCATTTTCCTGCCGTCCGTTCCCGGGAGCATCGGCGTTTCGGTCAGTTCGTCTTTCGGCAGTTTAAATACATCTTTCTTGTAAAAATGATTGAAGCGTCTGGCTATCTCCCTGGTAAGCTCAAGATGAGGCAGCTGGTCCTGGCCGACAGGAACGACATCCGCCTTATAGATCAAGATGTCCGCCGCCTGAAGGACCGGATATCCCAGAAAACCGTATGTCCCGAGGTCCTTTCCCTTAAGCTCCTCGATCTGGCTTTTATATGTGGGGACCCGCTCAAGCCACGGCAGAGGCGTGATCATGGAAAGGAGCAGATGCAGTTCCGCATGCTCCGGCAGGTCGGACTGGACAAATAAAGTGCTTTTTTCCGGATCAAGGCCCACGCTAAGCATGTCCACCTGTATCTCAAAAATATTGTCCTTGATCCTGCTTGTGTCGGCATATCCGGTTGTAAGCGCGTGCAGATCAGCGATAAAAAAGTAGCATTCGTGAGTTGCCTGCATTTTGACCCAGTTGTCCAAAGCTCCTATCAGGTTGCCCAGGTGAAGCTTGCCGGAAGGTTGTATGCCGGATAAAGCCCTTTTCTTCTTCAATTAACGCCCTCCATAGCGTGGTAAAATTATATCATACCGACCGTGTCTTTACTACGAACCTGGTCCTGCTTTTGAAGACCGTCCGGAGGTATACTCATCCTCCTTAATGTGAATTCCATTATCTCTTTGAATACCGGTGCCGCGGTCTTTTCACCCCAGTACTCTGTTGAAGGATCGTCCAATATCACCAATACGGACACGGCCGGATCGGTTAGCGGCGCGAAACCGATGAATGACGGGACAAAAGAATCCTCGTAGTAGCCGCCCCCCGGTTTTGGTTTCTGTGCCGTGCCGGTCTTACCTCCCACCCTGAAAAACTTTATCCTTGCTGGTTTGCCTGTGCCTTCATTAATGACAGACTCGGACATATCAAGCACTTCTTTTGCGGCCCTTGAGGAAACTGAGCGGCCGCCTTTTTCGGAAGGAATGATCTTCACATAGTTGCCGCTAATGCTGTCTATCCTTTTTACGACCCTTGGTTTTACCTTGACCCCGCCGTTCGCAATTGAAGAGAGGCTCGATATCAGTTGTATCGGCGTCACTGCTATGCCCTGGCCAAAAGAGATCGTGCCGACGTCTATCTCCTGCCAGTCTGATTCGTTCCTCAAGATCCCGCGCGATTCACCGGGCAGATCGATACCCGACACTTGTCCAAAACCGAACGCCCTGATCCCCTTATAAAAGTCCTTCTTGCCGAGTTTGTACGCTATCTGCGCGGCGCCGGTATTAATGGATTGCTTGAGCACCTCTCCCGGCAGGACGTTCCTCCCTGTTGGGAAATCTATCCGGTGCGAATTCCTGATGGTTCTCTTGCCTTTCTGGATAAAATCGGGACAATATATGAGCGAGTTGGGGGTAATTGCGCCATCATTTATTGCCGCGGCAACAGTGACCAGCTTGAAAGTAGATCCGGGCTCATAAACCCCCGTCACGGCGCGGTTATACCAAACATCGGGACTGTACCTGTTATATTCATTGGGATCAAAACCCGGATATATTGCAAGTGCCAGTATCTCGCCTGACCTCACATCCATAACGATCACGGTCCCTGATTTCGCTTTCAATTCCCTGACAGCTTTTTTTATCTCCTTCTCGGCCATGTATTGGATCGGTTCATCTATTGTGAGCGTCAGGTTCATTCCGTTCGAAGGCGCCTGTATCTCGCGAAGGTCCGAAACAAGGATGTCCCTTCCTTTTACGTCCTGTTCCTTTATAAGCCTACCGCCCAATCCCTTAAGGTAGTTATCATACTCAAGCTCGATCCCCGCAAGTCCCTGATTGTCGATGCCAACAAATCCAAGGACCTGCGATGCAATCTTGCCTTTTGGGTAGATCCTTCTGCGCTCGCTCAATATCCCTATCCCTTCAAGCTTAAGTTTCATTACTTTTTCTTTGATCCCGCTGTCCACTTTCCTGTTTATCCAGACGAACGGCTCTTTTGAATTCATTTTTCCCAAAACGATATTTCGATCCATACCAAGCGCCAAAGCAAGCGCTTTTGAGGCTGCTTTTTTATCCTTGATGTCGGCAGGGATGGTATAAATAGAGTATGAATCCACCGTGGTCGCGAGCAGGTTGCCGTTACGGTCAAAAATATCACCCCTGTCCGGCGCAAGGGATATTTCCCTTAGGCGTTGCTCCATCGACCTTTTCATGAAAAAGTCATGCTTTATCAGTTGTATGTAAAACAACCTGGATATCAAGACCGCATACAGGAAAAGGAAAGCGAAGAACAATATTAATATATTCCTTCTGATATCTGTCATCATGCCCTCTGCCCGCAGAGATCGCTCACCAGCAGTTCAAGGACTATCCTGGGATTGCCTCCACTCTTAAGTTTCAGGTCCGCTTCGTGCAGCAGCTCCATTCCGTGCTTAAGCTCGGGCAGGGAAAATATCCTTGTTCTTTCCATGTATTTCTTGACAAAATAAGGTTTTGCGCCAAGGCTTCTTGCTATTTCATACTGGTCCTGTCCTCTTTTTTCCAGGCTTTTTACCTGAAGCAGGTTCCTGTACAACTGGGCCAGCATGCCTATTATGACCGCTGGGGCTTCCCTGTCCCTGAAAAGATCGTCCAGGCTTTGCATGGCCGCATTCAGGTCCTTGTCCCTAACGGAATTTGAAAGCGCAAAAGCCTCCGCCTCGCCGGAAGATGCGACACTTTTAATGTCAGGAATCTCTATGGCGATCTTCTCGCCAACAAAGGTCACAAGTTTCTCGATCTCCTTGTCAAGGAGCCTCAAGCTCGAACCTACTATTTCCACCAAAAGCTCAGCGGCATGCGCGCCGATCTTCTTACCATCCCTTAATGCCCTTGCGACGACCCATGTGATCACTTTATCCCTCTCCCAGAAAGCGTAAGGTTTGAACTCCTTAACGGTGCCCGCCTCTTCTATGAACTTCACGAGCTTAAGCCGCTTGTCAATGCTCCCTGTCTGAGAAAAGATAACGATATGGTCTGATGGGACCATCTTAAGCGCTGATATCAGCTTATCCGGATCAAGTGAAGTTTTAGCCCTTTTCTTTTCCTTGAACAGTTCAACTATCAGGACCGTGCGTTTACCTCCGAACATCGGAGCTGCCGAAACTGCGCTTATGAGGTCGTCCGTAGTAGCGGAAGTCCCATCAATGGTTTCAAAGCCGAAAGGATCGGACGCGTCCACATGCTTTCGCTTCAGTTCATCGATCTCAGCTTTTATCAGGTAATCTTCGTCGCCGTATAAAAGATATATCATAGACCTAGCTCCGCGCTCAAAATGTTGGACTTCTTCTCTCTTTTTATCGTTGTCGACGGCCCGTGCCCGGGATATACGATAGTATCATCCGGCAGCTCCATCAAACGCCTAAAAGACCCGGCAAGCTGCCCGTCTGATCCTCCCGGTATGTCCGTCCTTCCAACATCACCTTCAAATAACGTGTCCCCACTGAACAATGTGCCATGGCCGTAAATGCTTATCCCTCCCGGAGAATGCCCGGGTGTCGCAATGACCTCGAATTTCAGCTCTCCAATTTTCAGGACGTCACCATCGTTCAACAGTTTATCAAATTTCAGGTCTCCTGCTTTTACGCCGCTGTCATAAGCAAAAACATGAAGCCATTCTTTCAAAAGATCCATTTCCGGTTCTCCGATGTAACAAGGTATCTTATATCTATTGGAAACATCAATATTACCCCTTAGATGGTCGGGATGGGCGTGCGTATTGACAATATAAGCCGGTATAAGTTTTGCTCCCTCTATTGCGTCAATGATCTTATCCGCTTCATCGCCCGGGTCGATGATCATTGCCTCCTTAGTCTTAGAGGAAGCAACCAAGTAGCAATTGGTCTGAAGTTCTCCAACCGAAATAGTGATGATTTCCATAACTAGTTTTCTATATTATAAATGTGCGAAGCACACCTTCATTGGATATTGCCTGCCTGCCCTGTCTGCCGACAGGCAGGCGGCAGGCAGGGATATTGGCCATTGATATTCATATAATAGCCGCCGAGTGGACTTGAACCACCAACCTGCTGATTACAAATCAGCTGCTCTGCCATTGAGCTACAGCGGCACTTCGATTCGGCCTTCGGCCTCACTCAGTGCAGGCCATCATCTTTCCCTAATTAACCTCTTTACCATTAGCCCTGAGCCTGCCGAAGGGCTACAGCGGCATTAATAAACTAAAAAGTCAAAGTTTAAAAGTAAATAATATATGTCAAAACTCAATACTTTTGATCTTTAAATTATAGTTTTGCCTTTTGACCTTAATATGATGATTTTATTGAAAAATTGCAGTGAAGTCAATTGAAGGAAAAGCCAACGGTCGGATTTGAACCGACGACCTGCTGTTTACGAAACAGCTGCTCTGCCAGCTGAGCTACGTTGGCATTATAACTTGCGGACAACTATGGGGAGATACTTCCCCTTTTTCTGCGCATCCCTGTCATAGAACCAAAGGATCATTAAATAACACAGAAGCAGCGAGAACGCCAGTATATATTTGTATACAAGATATCCCGCGAAAAATATCAACAGTGGCGCGATGAATATCAGGAAGGTTATCGTTATGACCTGCCCTTCTTTCAATTCAACCTCCACATAATCACCCGTTGATATGCCTTCCTTCGTCCTTGCAACCATGTACGCCCTGTTGTTCAATCCTATCTTGCAGAGACCACATTTGGTACAACCTCCGGCTGCTGACATCTCAACTTCGACCTTGCCGCCATCCAGAATCCTTACTACTTTTCCTGTTTCCCTCATCCTATATGCCTCTGAATTTGAAGAGTGGCGAAATGATCCTCATTAGATAATTCAGGCTGTCTCCCATGACCAATAGTCCTAAAATGATCAGAAGAATACCGCTTATTTTGGAGATGAGCCCGACATAGTTGCTGATCCTCCCGATGAATGTAAGGGAATAATTGAATGCAACAGAAGTGATCATTATCGGGATACCCAATCCCAAGGAATACGCCGCCAACAGAACGATCCCTTCCGCAATATTATGACTTGTCCCGGCTGCCACAAGTATCGATGACAAGATCGGCCCGACGCACGGGACCCAGCCAAATGAGAACGCCATCCCGACAAGGACAGCTCCCGCGTACCCCAAGGGCTTGTTCCTGATCGTGAACCTTTTTTCTATGTTCATGAAACTGAATTTGAATATTCCTGAAATGATAAGACCAAAAAAGATTATCACAAGGCCGCCGATCAACCTCAATAGATCGGCGATCTGTACCAGAAATCTTCCAAGCAGAGAAGCGCTGATACCCAGTGATATAAAAACAAAGGAAAAACCAACAACAAAGAAGCATGAATTTAGCAATGAGGACATTATGACCTTTCTGTTATCTCTCTGCTTCAGCTCATCCGCTGAAAATCCCGTGATGTAGCATAGATATGAAGGTATAAGAGGCAGTATGCATGGTGAAAAAAAGGTAAGGATTCCTGCAATAAACGCGATCAATAAGGCGCCGCTCTCCGAAGTCATTTAAGCACCTCCGTGATCACCTTCTCCAACTCATCCGCGGTCGTGAACAACGTCTTATAAAAGATCTTCCCCTTTTTATCTATAAGATAATTGCTCGGTATATACCTGATAGAATATTTCCTGCCGATGCTTCCCGTTTCATCAAGAAGGATCCTGAACTTAAGGCCTTTTTCCTTGGCCATTGCCTGTACGGTCTCCTTGCTCTCCTTCAAGTCCACGGAAATTATCTCAAGTCCCTTGTTGTTATAGCGTTCGTACAACTTTTGCAGCTCGGGCAGCTCCACCTGGCATGCAGGGCACTCGGTATTGAAAAAGTTAAGAAGCACAGCTTTCTTGCCATAGTATGAGGAAAGTTGCACGCTTTCACCCCGCAGGTCCCTCAAGGTAAAATCAATCGGATCGCTGCCGCTCTCAAGAAATACGGGCTTTCCCCCCATTCCAATAACAAATAGTGATACCAACAGGAGAGTAGCCATGAATAAAAACTTATTCCTCATAATCCCCCCGGTGACGAAGACGAAGTCTTGCAGAGCCATACGTAGCCCTGCCTGACGCCTGCCTGTCGGCAGACAGGGCAGGCAGGCACGAAGGGCGAAGTATGGCGGGGCTGACGGGGCTCGAACCCGCGACCTCCTGCGTGACAGGCAGGCGTTCTATCCAACTGAACTACAGCCCCCAATCCTTCGACAAGCTCAGGATAAACCTGGCCACTACCAATAGCAATTAAGTTTGCTAATAGTCCCGAGCTTGTCGAGGGACTGAACTACAGCCCCAACCGCTGCGCGGTAATTTCCAATGTCCCTGCCTGCCGGCAGGCAGGCAAATCCCAATAACCAATTAAACCAAAATAACCATATTAACAAAAATAACAGACATTGAAGCGTGATTGAATTGTAAAAGAACGGTTAATGATAGTCAAGAAACAATAAAAATACTAAGCCTGAAGCTCTATTTCTCCATTTCTTCAAGCAGCGGCTCAATCACCCTTACGAACATATCAGCAATTTTCTGGTATCCCAATGCGTTGGGGTGGCGGTTGTCAGGTGACATGTACTTTTGATTGCCATATATCCCCTCAAGAATGTTCAACATAAGTATCGAGCCGGTTTCGGAGGCCAGCTTTTTATATCCTTTTTCATATTTTGAATTGATCTGGATCCCGGCAATGATCACCACCGCTCCGGAGTTCTGGATCTTGTTAACAATGATCTTTAGGTTCTCAAAAGCCTTGACATCACTTGTATCCGCTTCCTTCCATCCTCCCTGGAAAGAGGTCAGGAAGTCATTCGCGCCAAACTCAACGATAACGATCTTCGGGTCCTGAGCAAGCACTTTATCCACACGATTAAGTGCTGTTTCGGTCGTATCACCGCTCTTGCCGGCATTAACGACCTTTATACCAAGCCTGGTCGCCAGAAGACTGGGATAATCCTTGCCTTTCTCCGCGCCCTCCCCGGCCGTCAGGCTATCGCCAAAACACACGACATTCTCACCTATAGTTGACTGGATATTGCGGATATTCGCATATGGCTCCTGTGTTTTTATCCCGCAGCCCTGAAGCATGATAATCGATAAACAAATGTAAAATAATATTTTTCTCATTATTGCCTCAATAAATCATTAGCATTAGAAAACGTGAGCCGGCTGGGATTCGAACCCAGGACCACTTGCTTAAAAGGCAAGTGCTCTACCAGCTGAGCTACCGGCCCACTCGCTAACGCTCGCAATTTCAAATTCCTAATCCCAAATGACAAACGAATATCAAAATCCCAATCCTCAAATTTGTCATTTGGATTTTGACATTAATTTGTCCCGCTTCGCGGGAACATTTTTCATTTGAAATTTGTCATTCCATTTTTCCCTAGGAAAAATGGTGGCGCAGGCCGGAATCGAACCGGCGACACGCGGCTTTTCAGGCCGCTGCTCTACCGACTGAGCTACCGCGCCGCAACAACTAACTTCATTATAGTCATTTTCAAAGAACAAAGATCGATCTCAGCGCGCGCTCTTGCCCCGACTTCATGTCGGGGAGCTACCGCGCCACGCAATTGAAAGCTGTTTGGAGATTATATCAAAAAGGATTATGGGCTGCAAGAAAACAAAAATATCCCTTGACAACGCGAGGGTTCTGCTGTAATCTGCCCCCGTTAAGAGTCGAGATTAATGATTCGTTTATTTAGTGCAGTTACATATTATATTGATTAGAGCGTGAACTTGTCCAAGGCTCTGCGCCTTGGATTTGTTTTTTTAGAGTCATTAATGCAAATTCAGCGTATTGCGAGGTGAAAAGGAAAATGGTGAAGAGCTTATTCGTTGGTAATCTTCCATGGACAACAACAGAAGAAGAGCTTAGGAAAGTGTTCGAGGAGCAGGTGAAGGTCGTAGCGACCAGGATAGTAACGGACAAATTCTCGGGAAGGTCCAAGGGCTTTGGTTTCGTTGAGGTGGAAGATGCCGAAATGGACAAAGCAATTTCCTCCATGAATGGCAAGAAATTCGGCGATAGAGAGATCGTCGTTAATGAAGCCAGACCAAGGAAGGAAAGAAGCGATAGGTAATTTTCTGACCAAGATAAATAATAAGGCCCGTCATATATTCGTATGTCGGGCCTTTTGTTTTTATGGATCCACGGTCAATTCGTCGATGTGCCCCTGAAGAAATAAGAATACCAGCTTTCGGGTACCGAATTGTATCTTGTCATCTGTAGGTACAGTCCCGAAGGCGGTTTGTAGGGTGTTCCAAGCAGCTTCATATTGGCTTCCTGCGGGGTCTTGTCGCTCTTTTTATTGTTGCATCTAACGCATGAAACAACCACATTCTCCCAGTTGTCATCCCCTCCCCTCGACTTAGGCATGACATGATCAATGGTTAGGGTGCCCCCTTTTCCACAATACTGACACTTGAAATTGTCCCTCAGGAATATGTTCCTCCTTGAAAATATGACGCCGTTATACGGTATAGGGATATATCTTTTCAGTTTGATCACTAGCGGCAATATGTATTTTCCGTTGATCAGCTTAGGACTGTTCTCAAGGCCTTCCGCTCTTCCCTTAAAGACAAGCGTTATCGCTCTCTTCCAGCTGCATATGTTGATCGGAAGGAGAGTTGCGTTCAACACGAGGACTTTTGAATAACCATTCTGACCTTCATCGACTCGAGGCATAATTTCACCTTAAAAAGTGATTATACCAAAGAAGTGTCATCTGCACAACGGGGGTTTTCATGCACGATTGCATTTGCTTCGTTTGCTGAGTTGACTGCAACAATCCCGTATCGTATGATTCAAGCATTGTGAAAGAATCCCATAGGATAGGTGTTTCATTCGGCTTTACGTCCGCGATAATAACGACCCTCGGCCTTATGATAGGGCTTCATTCCGGCACAAATTCAAGGCTTGCCGTCCTAGGAGGCATCTTAACTATCGCCATTGCTGATGCTTTTTCCGACGCGCTCGGCATACATCTTTCCGAGGAATCAGAGAGAGTGCACACTCTCAGGGAGATCTGGGAAGCCACAATTTCGACCTTTATTGCCAAGCTCTTCTTTGCACTCACCTTCATAATCCCGGTAATCTATCTCGACCTTCAATTGGCGATGATAGTGAGCGTGATATGGGGACTTTTAGCGTTAAGTTTCTTAAGTTATGTGATCGCCAAGAGCAACAAAGAAAGAGTTCTTTCAGTAGTTGGTGAACATTTATTTATCGCCATCATCGTTATCATAACTACTCATTTCGTGGGCGAGTGGATAAATAATACTTTTGGTTAGATGGATGTGGCAACGGGCTAGATCAGAAAAAGAAACGCCGGAAAGGCTCCCGCTTCAGATGTTCGCGTTCATTAACACTTACTCCAATAAGGGGGTGAAAAAATGAAGCTCTCTACCTTTAACTGGATAGCGCTGATAGTGCTTATTGTGGGCGGGATCAATCTGGGCCTTCTCGGGCTGATAAATTTTGACCTGATATCGTTCGTGCTTGGCCCGTTCTCCTTCTTAGCCAGGATCGTTTACATGCTGGTTGGTGCGGCAGCCGTCTATGTCGCAATGATGGCAACGAACATCATGAAAATAAGTGAATGATTGATATTTCCGCTTAACAATCATTCTTTTGGTGTTATAATGCGAGAAAAGGGAGGGGGTGAAAATTGAACATGAAGACAGTTAATTTAGTTTCTATTATACTTGTTATTGTTGGCGCATTGAACTGGGGCTTGGTGGGCCTTATTGATCTTGATATCGTCGCGGCAATACTTGGACAAATGACCGTTGCAACGCGACTCGTTTACATACTTGTCGGCATCGCGGGTTTATATGAGGCCGCAAAAGCGCTTAAATTGTTGAAATAAGGTATCTGCCCTTTATGGCACGGGGAATAGCAGCTGCTTCTCCGTGCCATTATTTTTTATTTGGAGGCGGGATAAAATGAACAAAATCTCCAAGCTTACAATTTCTGTCATTACCTGTTTGTTAGCCGGATCCATTGGCTCCTTCTTTACGACTCCATCCATTAGGACCTGGTATGCCACGATTCAAAGGCCTGCTTTGGCACCCCCGAACTGGATATTCGGACCTGTCTGGACCGTTCTTTATGTGCTTATGGCGGTTTCAGCCTTCTTGATATGGGAAAAGGGCATTAAGAAGGTTGAAGTAAAGACTTCCTTGTACGTTTTCGGGATACAGCTTGCGCTTAATTCCCTGTGGTCAATATTGTTCTTTGGGATGCATTCGCCCGTTCTTGCTTTCATTGAAATAATAGCATTGTGGCTTGCGATACTTTTAACTATTGTAAAGTTCTATAGGCTTTCGACAACGGCAGCTTATCTGCTCCTGCCTTATTTAATCTGGGTAAGCTTTGCGGCGTTCCTTAATTTTTCCTTTTGGATACTAAATAGATGATAATCTAGAATGTCCACTAAGAAGAAGGCTCGCTTATAGGATTTATATCTGAACTTGTTATAATAAAGTCACTATTTTATGGACTGCTTCTGTCCCTTTGAACGATCCAGACAAGAGCGCCGCCGGTTACAGTTCCAACAACAAGACCCATCATTATCCCGCTCGCTATGCCTGTCAAAGCCCACGCGTATGGAGGCGCCCCGTTCGGGACAAGGTTCAAGCATATGAACGGAACAGAGACCCCGAGCAGCCAGGCCAGTCCGTTCGCCGGTATCCACCATTCAGCCCTGCGAATATACCGCGAAAGGACGATCCACTGCGCGAATCCAATTGAAAACAATATCGCCACAGCAAGAAAGAACAATGCAACCATCATTAAGGCGGGATCGATCCGCACGGAGTTGCCGATCATTCCCGGAAGCATTCCCAATAGCCAGGCCGCTGCCGCTGCAACGGCGGTCACCAATATCCATTCTTCTCTCGCAAGACCCTTGATATAGTCGCGAAGGACAAGCCATTGGGCATAACCGAGCACGGCACCCTCCCCCATCCCAGCCATGGCCATTATCCCTATCATCGCCCTGTCAGCAAACGCTCCAAAGAATCTGCCTGTCATCATGTCAGCTACAGGCCCCACGACCGAAGGTATCGCAAAACCGATAAACTCGCCTATCGCAGTGGCAATTATCCAATAAAGCCAGAGATTGCGGTCTTCCGGCTGATCAACAACATTTCTTCTTCTTATCGATTTAATTAGCTTCGCCATTTATTTCTTATCGCACTGCTCTATTCCTGAAAAATTAAGGGGCGGAATCAACGGAGGGAGAGGGATTCGTTCCTCACGCCGCTTTGGGCAGTAGTTCGGAGACATGGTATTTTCCCTTCCGCTCGCTCACCCCGATATGGATCGGGGGTGTCGCTCGCTTTTCCTCGCACGCTCGGCGGTAAAACACCTTTCTCACCCCTCTCCATGTTTTGCTTAATGCAAAACCTTTTCGCTTCCGCGAAAAGCTCCTCATTCACTTCATTCATTCGGAGGGAGAGGGATTCGAACCCCCGTCCCGATTACTCGGGAAGTAGTTTTCAAGACTACCGCCTTAAACCACTCGGCCATCCCTCCATAAAATCAGGAAGTCGGGTGAAGGTTTAGAGGCCAGTATGGAAGCTTGGTTAAGATATTACGTGCCCACCTTCCACTTCCTTGTCCAATACTGGCATCCTGTCCCTTACCCAATTTCCAGCTTCTTGTATGAACGGAGGAGGTGGGATTTGAACCCACGCGCCCCTTTCGGGACCTAACGGTTTAGCAAACCGTCCCCTTGGACCACTTGGGTACTCCTCCAATTAATCGATATCGTCTTTACAGCTTGAATTATATCAAAACAATTATCGGCAGTGCAAAATATTTCTATTGCGTTATTTCCCCGCGGTACTTATCTTAAAAATCATATAAATCGGGCATGTCCCGATTATCGCTGTCACCAAAAAGATAAGAGCAATGATCCCAAGTGCCCATTCCATCCAGACCGGCATTGCCACCGCACATATCGCCAAAGCTATTATGACAACTGTGATCGCCCTCGCGATCCTGTCGATCTTTCCCATATTGTTCGGCATAAGATCACCTCCCTGACCGAGCAAGTTTGACATAATGCGCGTATTTGTTCAAGGTGACCTGTTAAAGTTTAACTGTGCGATTTCATGTGGTATAATTGCTCAGTTTCACATAAAGAAAGGCTTGAGCATGAAGAACCTCATTAAGATCATACTTGCGATCGTCATGGTCGCGCTGGTCTCGGGAGCTTCTCTCGCAGAACAGACCTACACGGGACTCATCGTTGACGCAAGGGAGCTTGGCGTTGATCCCGGAACAAGCCCAAAGATTTATGATAAAAAAGGCAGGGAAATATACGGCACTGTTAACATTGATCCCGATCTTGTAATAGAAAAAGGCATCGTACAGTATTACAACACGATCGCCGAAGCCATAATCGATGGCACCGTAGGCGACAATCCAATAGTTGTCAGGGCATCCGGAAGAGGCCCCCACCCCTATAAAGCCGACGTGACGATATCGGTCGAGGACGCCAACTGGATATTGAAGGCTAACTCGAAATCATATTTTCTTCAGGGCTTGAAGGTCGTTTTTGTCCTCTAAAAGGAGACACGCATGAAAGAGATCGAACTAAAACAGATCGATCACTGGCAGGCTTTTAAGGTCCTGATAATTATGATAGCGATATGTCTGCTCTTGTTCGGCTTGATCGTTAGCTTCTACGGACTTACTATCGGCGGTTTCAAGGTTTTCTTCAAGGGATTGATCGGAACGCTCCTGATCACGGTTACTTTTGCTCCCTTCTATGCTTTTATCGCCACGATCGTCATCATGTTCTACAACTTTATCGCCAGGATGATCGGCGGCCTTAAGATCACGCTCAATATTGAAGAAAAATAGTCGCGCCTTTAGCTCAGCTGGATAGAGCGACCGCCTACGAAGCGGTAGGTCAGGTGTTCGAATCACCTAAGGCGCATTCTCATTCTTTATAAAATCGTTGCCCTTTTTGTGTTACTCCCCCACTTGTTCAGGTGTTTCCCCTTCAGGTCACCTAAGGCGCA
>Ga0315274_10000341_pt1 | contig 72842 bp, 59 predicted proteins | sample YL17G02_20_MG_FD_203700 | JGI IMG/M metagenome (GOLD analysis project Ga0315274, IMG submission 203700) | Sediment microbial communities from Yellowstone Lake, YNP, Wyoming, USA - YL17G02_20 | ecosystem: Environmental > Aquatic > Freshwater > Lake > Sediment | place: USA: Wyoming | collected... | reverse complement strand
TGATACGAAAGAGCCACGTGGAGAACTGACTCCGGAGCTGGAACTTGGGAAGCGATCTGAAGACTCTCAGAAACACCTCCTGATAGATGTCCTTCGCGTCCTCGGAGCTCTGGACATACCGGGCAGCGATCGTCAACACCTGTTTGTCATAGCGAAACACCAGCTGCTCAAAGGCGCCCATATCCCCGCGCTTCGCACGCTGAATCAGATCCAGATCGACCATGGTTTCACGAGATTGAAAATCTTGCACTTGCGACATGGGATTAGACCTCCACGCTCGAAAATGGTTGTAGTATTAACTTGTATGAATTCGTCGGCAATATCAAGCGAGCTCGAACGGCACGATATCCTGTGGTTTTTGAAGCAAAATGATTATACTTTCTCGGTGAGCCGTCGAACATGGTTGAAAACCCCAGCGTCGAACCAGAAATTCCCAAGATTCGTTTTGCATGCGACCTGGAGCGCTGCAAAGGGGCCTGCTGTACGATGCCCGGCCCCCGAGGAGCCCCTCTTCACGACGAAGAGATTGAGGAGATCGGGAAGGCGTACCCAGTCATTCGAAAGTACTTGAGTTTCCGACACAAGGATATGATCGAGGAGCGTGGCTTGGTGCAAGGAAAAAGAGGGGATTACACGACCCAGGTGGTTGATCAAAAGGCGTGCGTATTTGTCATTCTTGAGAATAACATCGCCACCTGTGCATTTGAAAAAGCGTTTCTAAACCGCGAGATTCAGTGGCGTAAGCCAATCTCGTGTCATCTTTTTCCGATTCGAGTCGGCCAGCAGCCACCCTATTCATTGAGATTTGAGGACATTGGGGAATGTCGTCCCGCGATCGAACGCGGCCAACGCGAGGATATCCCCCTCTGGAAATTTCTCGAGGCGTCACTCATCCGCGCATATGGTCAAGAGTGGTACAACAACTTTGCAGAATACTGCAAGCCACGCCTCTGAAAAAGGAAGACAAACTCCACCGCTTGTTCAGGCGTTTTGAAGCATGATTAATCTCTCACAGCAGATGCGGCTTGGGCTGAAACTCACGCCGCAGCAGGTTCAGTATCTGAAGCTCCTTCAGCTCCCTACCATGGCGCTGGAGCAGCGTATTAAGACTGAGCTGGAACTTAATCCCTTGCTTGAGACAGTCGAGGAGATGGAACAAGTTGCGGATGAGGTTGAACCCGAGGAAGATTCGCCAGAGGCGAAGGAGGAACAGAAAGAGAGCACTGAGTCCGACGATTCCTATTCACTTGATGACTATCTGAATGACGACCTCGCCGGATTCAAGAGCCCCGAATTGTCCAGGGCTCAGGATGAAGAAGAGGAATACGAACGGCCGATCGCCTCTTCAGTGCCGATGTCCGAACGGCTTCTGAGCCAACTCCGACTTCAGGTCGACGACGACACTGATTTTCTGATCGCAGAAGAAATCATCGGCAATGTTGATGAAGACGGGTATCTTCGCAGGGAACTTGAACTCATCGTCCAGGACCTCAATCTGACGTTTGGCCTGGAGATGTCCATCGCTCAGGCAGAACAGGTCCTCAAGAAAATCCTGTTGTTGGATCCTCCCGGGATCGCTGCACGCAATTTGCAGGAATGCCTGATCGCTCAGGTCAAGGTCTCGAAGACCGAATCTACGATCAAGGAACTTGCCCTTAAGATCCTCCATACTCATTTTGACGATTTGAAACTCAAACGATTCGAGAACCTGAGCAACGATCTTCACATCGGCATGGAGACGCTCAAGAAAGTCATCGAGCTGATCCAGCGCCTGAATCCCAAGCCCGGCGAAGGGGAATTCTCGGCGCAGGAGAATTACATCACGCCCGATTTTATTGTCGAAAATGACGATGGTGAATTCATCATTTCGCTCCACGACCGCAACCTCCCCTCTCTTCGCATCAACAAGGCATACCGCGATCTCGTCGCTCCGAAGGGGAAGAAGGCCTCTAGAGAAGCCAAAGAGTTCATCAAGCAGAAATTCGAGGCGGCGAAGTGGTTCATCGCATCCATACACCAGCGACGCGAGACTCTACTCAAAGTCATGCGCGCAATTGTTGAACGGCAGAGGCAATGGTTCGAGGAGGGAGAGGTTCTCAAGCCAATGATCTACAAGGATATCGCCGAGGTCGTGGGCGTCGATATCTCCACGATAAGCCGAGTCGTCAACAGTAAATACGTGCAGACGGAGTTTGGCGTTCACTCCCTCAAGAGGTTTTTCACTTCAGGCCTGGAAACGGAATCGGGCGAAGATGTCTCAAACCAAATGATCAAACAGAGAATCAAAGACATCATTGCAGCCGAAGACTCGAAGAAGCCACTCAATGATGACAGAATCGCTGCCATGGTTGGCAGTGAAGGCGTCAAAATAGCCCGGCGAACGGTGGCAAAATACCGTGAGCAGATGGGCATCCCCATTGCGCGGTTGCGCAAGAAAATCTAATCCAAGAGAACGGCTATTTTATATGATTGAACCCTTTCACGCGACGACGATTCTCGGCGTTCGCCGGGACGGTCACACTGCGATCGGCGGCGACGGCCAGGTCACTCTGGGCACGACCGTCATGAAACAGCAGGCAAACAAAATCCGGAAACTCCATCAGGGGAAGGTCCTCGTCGGCTTTGCTGGCGCTGCTGCCGACGCGTTCAGCCTTCTCGATCGATTCGAAGAGAAACTCGAGCAGCACCAGGGCCAACTGGTCCGTGCGGCGGTGGAGTTGGCAAAATTGTGGAGGACTGACAAGTACCTGCGCCAACTCGAAGCCCTTCTCGCCGCGATGGATTCGACCTCTTCACTGGTGATCTCCGGAACGGGAGAGGTCATCGAGCCGGATGATGGAATCGTGGCCATCGGCTCAGGCGGTCCCTACGCCCTTGCGGCTGCCCGCATGCTCGTTAAGCATACCCAGTTGCCAGCTAAGGAAATCGTGCGTGAATCTCTGCAGACGGCCGGGCAGATTTGTATCTACACAAACACCAACATTATTGTCGAAGAACTCTAACATGCCCCGAGCAGAACTCAGCCAGCCCGCCGATTCTTCGCGAGAGCTCACACCGAAGGAGATTGTCCGAGAGCTGGATAAGTACATCATTGGCCAAGGCAATGCGAAAAAGTCGGTCGCCATTGCGCTTCGGAACAGATGGCGGCGCCTCCACGCGCCTGAGCATTTGCGCGAGGAGATTATGCCGAACAACATCATCCTCATCGGGCCGACGGGCGTCGGCAAGACCGAGATTGCCCGAAGACTCGCGAAACTGGCCGATGCGCCATTCATCAAGGTGGAAGCATCCAAATTCACAGAAGTCGGCTACGTTGGCCGCGACGTCGAATCGATGGTGAGAGATCTCACGGAAATCGCGGTCAATATGGTCAAGGCGGAGAAAACCGCGGAAGTTCAGGCAAAAGCAGCGATGCTCGCCGATGAGCGAATTCTTGACGAGCTTGTTCCCCCATTACGCCGCACCGATCAAGGGGGGCTGGCTGAACCCAACGAGACCTCCGAGCTGGAGAACCGTAAAACGAGAGACCGGCTGCGGGAAATGCTGCGCGCAGGAGAGCTCGACCACCGGATGGTCGAGGTTGAGATACCAACTTCTCAGATCCCCCTGATGCAGGTCATGGGACCGGTCAGTCTCGAGGAGATGGGGATCAACATCCAGGATATGTTCGGGAATCTCTTCCCGAAGAAACAAAAACAACGGAAGCTCACCGTTGCGGAGGCAAGGCTCTTGCTCACACAGGAGGAAGCCCACAAGCTAATCGACATGGAGAAGGCAACGAAGGAAGCCCTCCACCGCGTCGAGAACTCAGGCATCATCTTCATTGACGAGATCGATAAGATTGCGAGCAGTAAGGGGCAAACGAGCGGCCCGGATGTCTCTCGCGAGGGCGTCCAGAGAGATCTTCTGCCAATTGTCGAGGGATCGAGCGTTACGACGAAGCACGGGATGGTGAAGACTGACCATGTCCTTTTCATCGCTTCGGGAGCGTTTCACGTCGCGAAACCTTCAGATCTGATACCGGAGCTTCAGGGCCGGTTCCCCATCCGTGTCGAGCTGCAGAGTCTCACGCAGGATGACTTTGTGAAGATTCTTACTCTTCCGCGCAATGCGCTCATTGCCCAGTACACGGCTATGCTTGAAACGGAGGGAGTTGCGCTTGAGTTCGATGATGACGCAGTGGGTGAAATAGCGAAGGTCGCGTTTGAAGTGAACGAGCAAGTGGAAAATATCGGCGCGCGCCGACTCCACACCATCCTCACCACGCTGCTCGAGGAACCGTTGTTCGAAGCGCCTGACGGACTTGCGTCGAAGACAATCCACGTGACGAAGCAGCTCGTGTTAGAGAAGTTGACCTCAATCGTCAAGAACAGGGATCTGGCCCGCTACATTCTCTAGCAAACACAAACGCCGGGTCGCTTACCGGCGCAGCACCTCAATTCACCTTCTCGCCGCCCCCGGGGGGCTGGAACCCGAACATCGAGCCTCCGGAGGATTCGCCGACCAATTTGATCTCTCCGAATTTCTTTTCATAGCGATCGATGTTGTCCCTGATCGCCGCGAGCAGCATTTTCGCGTGCTGCGGTGTCATAACGATCCTTGCATGGACCTTCGCCTTCGGGATGCCGGGTAGCACCCTTGTGAAGTCGATGACGAATTCCGCCGGTGAATGTGTGATGATGGCGAGATTGGAATAGATACCTTCGGCTTCTTTCTCGCCAAGCTCAATGTTGATCTGCTGAGGCTGGTTCTGGTCGTTCATATCGATCCTCTCCTCGTTCTATCGAAATAAAAGCCCATCGGCGAACTCACTTCCGCCGATGGGCATTCAATGCGCGTGCCTGATGACAGACTGCCAGAGGCCCTACTTGCCGCCCTTCCGAATCTTGTCAGCCTGATCGAAAGCCTTCATCGCCTTATCCTGCATCCCAAGGCGGGCATAGATCGTTCCCATCGTCTCCCACACATTTGCATCGTCCTTCTTGCACTCGGAGACTCTTTCCATGTATGGCAAAGCAGCCTGGAACTTCGCCTTGTAGGCATCTGACTGGTCGCTCTTCTCTTCCGCGACCCGAATCATGTCAACACCCCAGTTGTAGTATGTAGCGGCGAGGTCGAACAACACTTCGCAGTCATTGGGGTCGATCGTATTCGCCTGTTTGAACGATGAGACCGCATCATCGAACCTGCCGATCGTCCTGTAGAGGACTCCAAGGATGAAGTGGTTCATCTTGCTGGCCGGCTCTGCCGCAACGGCCTTCTCGAACTCACGGACTGCCGGCTCAATCTTGTTTGACTCAACGTAGGCCTTCAGCAGGCGCTGGAGAGTCTCGTTGTCCTTCGGGTCCGCATTTCGCGCCGTCTCAAGGGCCTTCACAGCTTCACCATAGCACACCTGAGCGGTGTCGTTTTCCCTGTTATCCACGGGAACCTTGAAATCTCCAAGTTTGCGGTCGACGATCTTATCGCCATCGATGATAAAAGTTGACTTGAACTTGTTATATGTCCAGACTTCCTTTGTCGAGTTTTTGGCGATTTTCTTCGTAGAGTCTTGATTGCCCAGGACATCCTTGAGCTTATCTTTTGTGGACGCTTTCTTTGCTTCCTCGAAGTTCTTGTTGTCCTTCAGTGCAACAGCATTCACCGTTTCGAATTTGCTTTTGTGTTCGTCGCCTCTGACCAGGTAAATAGCTCCGATCCGCTTGATTGATTCCATGTCCTTGCCCATCTCCCACGCCTTCGTGAAAACCTCAAGCGCTTTGTCAAAATCACCCTTGTTATTGTAGACATACCCCAGGTAGCGGTAGGTCAAGGCGGTGTCAGGCCGGGCAGCGATGGATCGATTGAACGCGGCGATGGCCTTGTCGTAGTATTGTGCTGAATCACTGCTTGCTCGCTCGAGGAGATTGACGCCAGCATTGAGGTTCTGGCCCCACTGATTGTATCGCGTTGCGTGAATTTCATTCGTGTGCTTCGGCGAGAGTTTCAGTGCTTCGTTGAATGCTTGGTTCATACCGGTCGGGTCACCCATATCAGCGCGAAGACCGCCAAGGAAGAACCACGCTTCCTCATTCTGGGGGTTCTTTTTCACTTCGATCTCGAGCAATCGCACCGCTTCCTTGAAGTTCTTCTGCTGCATGTGTACTTTTGCGCCGGTGAACTCGGGTGATCCGCACTGGTACCCGAAGAACAAGAACGACGCAACGGTCGCAGCTAATACCAGTTTCGTTGCGTAATATTTCATTGACCTACCCCTTCTTGAATTATGGTTTCGGAAAGTGGAAAAAGCACGGCTTAGAAATATACCAAAAGCCGCTTTTAGAAACAAGCGCAATTTCGGTGTAGCATCCCGGAGAGATCTCCCGGCATGAGAAACCCGGGACCATACCATCGCTTGGACTTTCAGATTTTTTTTGATATGTTCAGTCTGTTTCATTTGTCAAGAATTGCACTAGGATGACGAACTGCATTTTCTGCCGCATTATCGAAAGGTCTGTTCCCTGTGAGATTCTTTTTGAGAATGCCTCATCCATTAGCATTCTTGACAATCGTCCGATTCACTTTGGGCACGCCCTGATCCTTCCGAAACAACATTACGCATCGTTCTTGGAGGTCCCTCTCCCTGCCTTGGTTGGTTTGACGGAAGCTACACGCACAATCTGCGAGGCACTGACACGAAGCCTGAACCTGGAAGGATTCAACATATTCTGCAATAACGGCGCGGTAGCGGGCCAGTCGGTTTTTCATTTTCATTGGCACGTTACGCCGAGGTACCGGAACGATAACATTCGCTTCGAGCTTTCCCTGAAGAAGTATTCGGATGGCGAAATGGCGCACTTTGCACGACGTATCCGAGAACAGATCAACGGGACCGCATGAACCTTTAGAGGAGCAGAATCGCCAATGAGCCAGTATGCCAAACTCACCCCCCCCTCATCCGGACAGAAGATCACCGTATCAAACAGCAAACTCCATGTGCCTGATCGCCCCATCATTCCGTTCATTGAAGGCGACGGTACGGGCCCCGATATCTGGCGGGCCTCTCAGCGCGTATTCGACGCTGCGGTGCAGAAGGCTTACGGTGGCAAGCGCAGCATCGTCTGGTTCGAGGTCTTCGCTGGCGAAAAGGCCAATGTCGTGTACGGGCCGAACACCTGGCTCCATGATGATACGCTGGTCGCCATCAAAGAGCATATCGTGGCAATCAAAGGACCTCTCACGACGCCAGTCGGGGGCGGTATCCGATCCATCAATGTCAGCCTTCGCCAGATGCTCGATCTGTATGTCTGTCTAAGGCCGGTCCGGTATTTTCGCGGAGTGCCTTCTCCCGTGAAACAACCCGAGCTTGTCAACATGGTTGTGTTTCGAGAAAACACGGAAGACATCTACGCGGGCATTGAATGGAAAGCAGGCACGCCGGAGGCGAAGAAAGTCGTCGATTGGCTTCAGACTGAAATGGGCGTGAAGAAGATCCGCTTCCCGCAATCCTCCAGCATTGGCATCAAGCCAGTCTCCCAGGAGGGCTCTTTCCGCTTGGTTCGCGCTGCCATCCAGTATGCGATTGACAACAAGCGAAAATCGGTGACATTCGTACACAAAGGCAACATCATGAAATTCACCGAGGGCGGCTTCCGGGAATGGGGCTACGAACTGGCACAGAAAGAATTTGGCGGCCAGCCACTCGACGGCGGCCCGTGGCTCAAGTTGCCGAACGGCATTGTCATCAAGGATGTGATAGCAGACGCCTTTCTGCAGCAGATCCTCACGCGCCCCGCTGAGTATGACGTCATCGCCACCTTGAATTTGAACGGCGATTATATCTCCGATGCTCTCGCTGCAGAGGTCGGAGGCATCGGGATCGCGCCCGGCGGGAACGTGAACTACGAAACCGGCTACGCCGTGTTTGAAGCTACGCACGGCACCGCGCCGAAATACGCGAATCTCGACAAAGTGAATCCCGGTTCCATGATTCTTTCGGGCGAGATGATGTTTCGCTATCTCGGCTGGGCAGAGGCCGCTGATCTCATCATCAAGGCAATCGATAAAACCATCCAGTCGCGCGTGGTGACGTACGATTTTGCCAGATTGACCGAGGGCGCCAAAGAGGTCAAGTGCTCTGAGTTCGCAACAGCGATAGTGAGTAATATGTAGGGAATCGCGAACGGCCTTCCAAGGCATCCTGCAAACACAGGATGCCTTTTTTTGTTTGGTCGCCGAGCGCCGTTCGCATTCTTGAATCAAAACCGTTTTTTGAGTATCTTAGTGGGAAATCGTGGAACGACAGGCCCTTTCGAAGAAATGGCTCCCGATGGACCAACAAACACAGCACGAACGAGTCGTCGATAGTGACACCCTCGTGCAAGCTCCGGCCAAGGTGATCCTGTTCAATGACGAAATCCATACATTCGAGGAGGTCATTGGGCAGCTCATCAAAGCTCTTCGCTGCGATACTGCAACCGCCGAAGGTTTGACATGGGAAGTCCATAGCAGCGGGAAAGCGGCTGTCTTCGAAGGCCCGATGAACGAGTGTGTGAACATTTCAAGCGTTCTCGAAGAGATTTCGCTGCACACTCAGATTGAACTCTGATTTACTTTGACTATCGCCATATGACATCTGCTGAAATACGACAGGGCTTCCTCGAGTTCTTCGAAAAACGTGCGCACGCGATCGTCCCAAGCTCACCGGTAGTCCCCTTCGATGATCCAACCCTGCTCTTCACAAATGCAGGGATGAATCAATTCAAAGACGTGTTTCTGGGCCAAGGGAAGCGATCATACACCCGCGCAGTCGACACACAGAAGTGCATTCGGGTCAGCGGCAAGCACAACGACCTCGAAGAGGTAGGTCGTGACACGTACCATCATACTTTTTTCGAGATGCTTGGCAACTGGTCTTTCGGGGACTATTACAAGAAAGAGGCCATTCACTGGGCCTGGGAACTCCTGACGGAGGTGTGGGGACTGCCGAAGAACAGGTTGTGGGCGACGGTCTATGAAGATGACGGGGAGGCGGAGAGTCTCTGGAAGAGCGAAACAGATATCGACCCAAGCCACGTGCTCAGGTTTGAAGAAAAAGACAATTTCTGGGAAATGGGCGAAACAGGGCCCTGTGGTCCGTGTTCCGAAATTCACATCGATCGCACGCCGGATGCAACAGCAACGAGCTCGATGGTCAATGCCGGACTCCCGGAGGTTATGGAGATCTGGAATCTCGTCTTTATCCAATACAATCGCGATGCAGCCGGCACACTCCATCCGCTTCCCTCGAAGCACGTCGACACGGGAATGGGCTTTGAGAGGATGTGTGCGGTTCTGCAGAACAAGGAATCGAATTACGATTCCGATGTCTTCACGCCCCTGATCAATCGCATCGTCGAACTGTCGGGGACACGATATGGTGGACGGATGGCTGGCATCGACAACTCGCAACGAGGCATCGACACCGCCATGCGGGTCATCGCTGATCACATCCGGACTCTCACCTTCGCTATCGCCGACAGCGCCATTCCTTCCAATGAAGGGCGCGGATATGTGCTCCGCCGCCTCCTTCGCAGAGCAGCGCGGTTCGGTCGCAACCTTGGAATGCGAGAGCCCTTCCTCTACCAGCTCGTCCCGACCCTGATCGACACGATGGGGAGTGTATTTCCGGAGATTCGCGACAAGATGGGTCATGTCCAGAAAACCATTCAGGCAGAAGAGGAAGCGTTCAACGCGACGCTCGACCGCGGTCTCGAGATCTTCGAACAAACGGTCAAGGGTCTGGGACCATCAAAGGTGTTCCCTGGCCCAGATGCATTCAAGCTCTATGACACGTACGGTTTCCCTCTCGACCTGACTGAATTGCTGGCAACTGAGCGAGGTCTGAAAGTCGATGTCGGCGACTTCAACGAGCGGATGGAAGAACAACGACGACGCTCGCGTGCCGCCGATCTTGTCATTCAAGGAGCTCATGAACATGGTTCCGCCGATCTCGCGCGAAGCAAAGAAACTGCACGCACACTCGAGACGGCGGCCCTGGACAGTCAATTCAGTTTCGTGGGCTACGATCGCCTCAGTTCAGAAGGCACGGTTTTGTCTGCAACAGGAAGTCTCCTCGTTTTGGATCAAACACCGTTCTACGGTGAGGCCGGAGGCCAGCTTGGAGACCAGGGGGAAATAACGATTGAGGGCAATCGCATCAGAGTCCTTGACACGCAAAAGAGCGGAAATGTGAACGTCCATATTCTGCAATCTCCTGTCGCTCCGGGTATTGGCAGCAGCGTGCAAACGCACGTCGATGTCGCCCGCCGCCAGGCGATTATGAGAAACCATACTGCGACCCACTTGCTTCATGCGGCGCTGAGAAATGTCCTGGGCAACCACGTGCACCAGGCGGGTTCCCTTGTGGCTCCTGACCACCTGCGATTTGATTTCTCCCACTCGACCAAGGTTTCCGGAGAAGAATTGAAGGCCATCGAGGAGCTTGTCAATGAGAAGATCCGCGAGAACATTGCGCTCACGCATCATCGCAACATTGCCTTCGAGGAGGCAAAGAAAATGGGAGCGTTAATGTTCTTCGGCGACAAGTACGGTGATCGTGTCAACGTCGTCGAGTTCGGATCGTTCAGCAGGGAGTTCTGCGGCGGGACCCACGTTCATTCGACCGGTGACATTGGCTATTTCAAGCTCCGTTCTGAAGGAAGTGTAGCCAGCGGTGTACGGCGCGTTGAGGCTGTGACATCATCTGCGGCCCTCGAGCTTCTTAACCTGCAGCATCGCTCATCATCGGAACGGCTGGAGTACGCGACAAATCAGCTGGCAGAGATTTGGAAGCTCACAGAGGGATTAGTTGCCTCTGAGAGCCCGGTCCTGGAAGAAACGAAGAAGGCCATTGCTTCTCTGCAGGCTGGTCTGACTACCCACCGGGATCCTCCCCTCCTCCCACAGTCCCCTGGAGAGGATCTGCGCCAACACTTTGACCGGCTTGCTCAACGAGAATCTGCCATAGAAGGACTGATCCTTGAGATCGCTGAGAAGCGGAAGCTCATCGAGCGAGAGCTCGCAAAAACACGAGTCCTGTCTCAGTCGGGAATCCTTGAAGATCTGGTTTCGAAGGCAGGGACTTCTGACGGCCTGAAGATCGTGGCAGCACAGGTGGAAGCCCATACCATCGATGAGCTCAAGTCTCTTGGTGATACGCTGCGCTCGAAGTTAGGCCACGGGGTTGGTATCCTCGCTACGGTCCTGGACGGCAAAGTATCGCTTGTCTGCGTGGTGACGGACTCTGCCATATCAGCAAAGAAGCTCGAGGCCGGGAAAATAGTCGGTGCGGTCGCTAAACTGCTCGGTGGAGGCGGAGGAGGCAAGGCCCATTTGGCCACGGCAGGAGCGAAAGATGTTGCCGGGCTGCCCCGTGCACTTGCTTCTGCGACATCGATTGTGCAATCTATGCTGGCCAATAGCGGGAGCCGGTCATGACGACATACGAACGGTTAACAAAGGTTCGCCAGCAACGAGGGGCGGGGTATTTCATTCTTCTCGACCCCGACAAGATAAATCAGGATTTGCTTCCCTCGTTCGTTCGGGATGCCACGGAGGCGGGGGTAGATGCATTCTTGGTTGGCGGGAGCCTTTTGCTTCGCAATGATCTTGACAAACAGATCCAGGCCATCAAGGGGAACACCAACGCGCCTGTGGTTATTTTCCCCGGAGGCCTGATGCAGGTCTCGGGTTTCGCTGATGCGATCCTCTTCCTGATGCTCATCAGTGGTCGCAATCCGGAATACTTGATCGGCAATCAGGTCCTGGCGGCTCCAATTGTACGCCAGAGCGGGCTGGAAGCAATCTCGACAGGCTACATGCTCATAGAAGCCGGGAATACGACATCAGCGGAATTCATGAGCAGCACCAAACCGATTCCCAGGGACAAACCAGACATAGCCCTTGCCCACGCGCTCGCCGCAGAAATTATCGGGATGAAACTGGTCTACCTCGACGCCGGGAGCGGGGCGCAGATCTCCGTCCCTGAAGAAATGATCCAGGCCATCACGCGCCATTGTTCCCTTCCAGTGATCGTCGGAGGCGGGATTCGCACTCCGGAGGAAGCCCGGCGGAAAGTGGAGGCGGGCGCATCGTTCATTGTCACCGGCACTGTCACCGAACGCAACAATCATCATTCCTTCATCAGAGAGTTCGCTGAAGCCGTCCATACCGGCCCTACGGCGCCTCACAAACCCTAGACCATAATCGCGAATCTCCCATGGCGCATCTCCCTCTTACACTCGTTTACCGGCAGAAGTTTGTTCTTGATTCATTGAAAGCAAGCGCCAAGACGAAACAGAAGATAGCAGAATCGTGCGTGCCGGAGATACTCAAGGCGATTGACCTGCTCATCAATGCGTTCAACGGCCGAAAGAAGGTGCTTCTGTGCGGCAACGGCGGCAGCGCTGCTGACGCTCAACATTTGGCGACCGAGCTCGTCATCCGATTGAATCCGAAGATTCAGCGGCCCGGACTCCCGGCCATCGCGCTCACGACTGACACTTCTGCCCTGACGGCCGGAGCAAATGATCTCGGGTACGACAATGTGTTCGCGCGCTCCGTAGAAGCTCTGGGGCAAGAAGGCGATGTCCTGATTGGGATCAGCACGAGCGGCAACTCGGCCAGCGTCAACAATGCCTTCCTGAAAGCCCGTGAGAAGAACCTTCTCACGATCGGGCTCTTTGGAAGGGATGGTGGGAAAGCGAAGAACCTCGTCGACCTGGCCATCATCGTCCCCTCCGACGATACACAGCGGATTCAGGAGGGTCACATCACAATAGGGCATATCATCCTGCAGGAAGTCGAGCAGGAGATGTTCGGATAAGTTTCAAGGCTTGGCCCTGTGCGGGTGAAACCTGTCTCACCGTTTCTCGCCGGCAGTTTGTCACACACGACACTCCCATGCTGCAGCGTCCACAAAAGGATTTCATCATACCGCTCCTGACGGTCATCGCCGATGCTCTGGCGATCGAGAGCGCATTCCTCTTCTCGTACTGGCTTCGCTTCCACTCTCCACTCACCTCCTTCATCCCGGTGACGCTGGGCATCCCGAGTCTCGAGGCCTACGTTCTGGGGTCACTGATCGTCATTCCGATCTGGATTCTGCTCTTCCACTCCCGGCGGATGTATGCCGCACGACGAAACGTTTACTTCTCTGACGAATTCTTCGCCATCGTGCGACTCGTCTTCTTCGGCATGCTCATCGTGATGAGCGCCGCTTTTTTCTATCGTGCGTTTTCGTATTCACGCGCTGTCTTCGCGCTGCTCGGGCTCTCTGCCGTCGGGTTCATTTCGGTTGTGCGCGCCCTCGTCTTACGATTTGAACAATACTGGTATGCCCGCGGCAATGACCTGAAAGACGTTGTCATTGTCGGCACCAACCGCACGGCGCGCAGAGTGTTCGACAGCATCATCCAGAATCCCACGCTTGGCTATCGCGTCGTCGGATTCTTTTCCGTGAACGGTCTCGACCAGATGGAGACTGCCGGTGCGGACTTCCTGGGCGGCATTCATCAGGTTCCTGCTTATGTCCGGAACCACGGAGTTGATATCGTTCTCGTCTCCCTTACCTACAAAGATCACCCTCAGCTCTACGAACTGGTGCGCGACTGCGAAGGATTGAATACCGAGATCATGATGGTCCCTGATATGCTCGAGCTTATGACAAGCCGTGTCCGCATCAAGGAGCTTCACGGAATCCCCTTTATCAACATCAAGGGGGATCCGATGACCACGTGGAATCTGATCGTCAAACGCACGTTCGATATCATCTTCTCAGGCATCTCGCTCATCCTCACCAGCCCGTTGATCGGCATGCTCGCGCTGCTCATCAAGCTGGATTCGAAAGGGCCAGTGTTCTACTCTCAGGATCGCGTCGGCATCGACGGCCGATCCTTTAGACTCATCAAGTTCCGAACAATGCAAGTGAACGCGGAGAACGACACAGGTCCGGTCTGGACAAAGAAGAACGATCCCCGCAGGACCCGCTTCGGAGGGTTTCTGCGCCGATTCAGCCTTGACGAGTTGCCGCAGCTCTTCAACGTCCTAGCCGGCGACATGAGCATTGTGGGACCACGGCCGGAGCGACCGCATTTCGTGGATCAGTTCAAGAAGGGAATTCCCAAGTACCTTGACCGCCACCGGGTCAAGACAGGCATGACAGGTTGGGCACAGGTTAACGGCCTGAGGGGAAATGCACCGATTGAGGAACGAACGAAGTTTGATGTCTACTACGTTGAAAACTGGTCTTTGGTGTTCGATCTCAAGATTATTCTTAAAACTGTTCGTGCGGTGATCTTCGGCAAGGACGCCTACTAGCCGACATCCTCAGCCTCTCCAGATTCAACACCATGGTAGCTTTTTTCATATTTCTCCTGCACGCCGTCGCCTTCGGCTACGCCTTCAGCACGCGGAAGAGAAGCGGCGGGATCAGTGAAGGTCTTCTGGCCCTTGCATTCATGGGGGTCGTCTTCGCTGTCGGGTGGACAATCTCTACCATGCTGACGAATCTCCTTTTCACTCCTGAGTTCTTCATCAGGTGGTACTATCAACACACCGACTCGTATTTCCTACGCATCCTTCGCAAAGAAATTAGCCGCGATACAATCTCCCTGCTGTTTCTGACCTTCGGGGAAGTGGGATTCTACTATTTGTACCTTCGACGGGAGACACCAGAAGACGGCAGCGCTTCGAATTCCTGAGAAGAGTCCTGCACAGGACTTCGCCAACGTTTTGAGGTTATTTGAGTGTGAAGAGGAAAACAATTTCGCAGGTTTGATCAACTTGAGGTTGAGACGGATTCAGACGTTCAAACCGCCAGTATCGCACTTCTTTCAGAGCAGCTTCCTCCAAACGCGAATCCGCTTTCTGAGCAGGATGCAGGGCGACCACCGACCCACCGGGATCCACGATGGCGAACAACCGGATCTCAGCCTCGATTTTCACGCCGGAGGGATACTTCGGAAGATCACCGGAGACTCTTTTCCGCGTGCCACCGCGCAGCCATTTCATCGAATACCCGATCCCGCCTCCGGTGCCGTCACCGTAGAAATCTGTGCCATCCCTGCCTCCCGTGCCGTAGAGTCCCGGCGCGGGTTTCGCCGCGGAGCCAACACCTGACGCTGCAAGCCCGCTGGGAACAGGTCCATCCCGGCCAATGACAGGCCTGCCACCCCTCACGTCATTCCGGTCATCTCGGTTGTTGCTTCCTCCGACAGGATCATTCCGATCCCACTGCGAGGTTGGCTCGACAGGGGCAAGACTATTGGCGTTGACTTTGTCGTTCGGCAGGACGGAGGGAAGATCGCCAATCCCCTTCCCCATTGCTCGGGGCTGGGCATTTGGCCTTCTTGTCGTGAATCCCTTGGATGGCCGGGCCACGCGGACTGGCTCGTCACCCTGTTCGGGCTCGCGGACCAGAAGGGATGCGATTTCCAATCCAAGTTCTGATTGACCGATACCTGGCGAGACCGCGAGCTCCTCGTAGGTGGTTATCCTTACCTCTCGCAGTCCGTGGTCTTGAGGTTTGGTGTACAGAAACCACCAGTACGCACCCACGAGAAGTCCGTGGACGGCAATCGAAACGAGAAGCCCTCGTCGGAGATTTCGCCGGTAGCTCTGCACGAGCTCGACGGCGCCATACCAGGATTGTGTTCGTTGAAGGAAAAGATAGAGATCCGACATGACGCTCCCCTACAAAATCAAATCCGGATCCAAAGCGCTGTTCACCCCCGCACCGACTGTTTTGAGAACAGACGGCTCTCGGTCCGAAAACCACGATGTCAGTCTGTCGGAAGAGTCAGACAACTGTCTATTTCGCTCTTGCTCTGTCAATCCAATAATTCGACCTCAACTCTTCTGCGAAGTTCTGCACTGCTTGTTGAGCGTCTTTCCGCGACGCATAGCGCCCAACGCGAACAGTGTACCATGCACCGCCGTTGAAGGCCCGCTCTTCCACAAACGCGGGATAGCCTGCGTCGGATAGCCGACGGACGATTTCGCCTGCAATTTCTTTGTCTCTCCAAGCGGACACCTGGACGGTGTACTCTCCCTTCATCTCCTGGAGATTCCCGCTGGATGCGGGGGCTGGCATAGATTTCACCGGCGCTTCGGCTTTCCCTTTCACCGCCGGTTTTCGGACAGCTTTCTCGTCCGGCTTTTTCGCCGCGGCGCTCGGCTTCCCCTTCTCATCCACAGGAGGCGTTTCGATCATCTGATTCGTTCCGGCTCCGACTTCAGGTGCTCCGACTTCAGTCTGGGCAGGTTGCTCTTGGAGCTGTGCGACCGCTGGAGCAGCTTTCTTCTTGCTGAAGACATGAATGACACCAAGCTTGTCCAACAGGAAGGCGCCACCGCCTCCGACGATGAGAACTGCCAGGACAACGACCAAGATCGTCATGATCCCGCCACCCTTCTTTGGAGTCTCATCCCCCGATTCAGCAGTCTCCCCGCCTTGTTCTGCCGAGGATTCGAGGTTTTCCGTCGATCCTTCATCTTGAAGGTTAAGGTCTGGCATTGAAAGTCCCTCCTATTGTTTGGGAGTAAGAGAAAATCAATTCGTTCTCGCGCGTGAACTCACCACCGGCAGGTGAGTCCCGCAGTGATTGTGGCCGGCACCGCCTGGTAGCCGCTCCATTCCTCATAGCGCGTATTCGTGAAATTCCGGAAATCAACACCAACCTCAAGGAATTCCAGCACAATATACTCTGCTCTCAGGTTCGCACAGACATAGCCGCCCAGTTTGTCTGCTACGAGAAGATCCGGCACCCGATTCCCGACGTAACTAAGGCTCGGGCAGATACTGAGACCCCGAGCGACTTCAAACCATGCACTGCCACTCAACCGTGCCTCAGGCAGATACGGCACTTTCCTCTGGGTCGATGTATTCTTGCTGTCGTTGATTTCCAACGACAACGTAAAGTAACTATTTGCATCGAACTTCGCAAATAGATCCGCCTGATAAGTCCCAATCCTCGTGGTGCCCTGGTAATCTGTGGCCCAGATTCCCTTCAAGCCTCCTTCAGTAAGGAGAGGGAAATCGCGTACGGATTGCAGGCGCGCCGATAGGCGCGTGCGCCAGACGGGGGTCCAGTCTGTCTCGAAAGACGCCATGACATCGATGGGGACATCCGATTGTCGAACAGTCGCGTTCGCGGACACATACGGGTGAGCCGCTGTGAGTGCTGAGAGAGTATTTTGGTGCACCCGGCCAGCATAGGAAAGAGCGAGCACCGTATTCTGGACGAATCTGTAGCCAAGAGACACATGCGGATAGAGTCGTGCGAATTTCTGACTGAGCATCCCCTGTGCGAGATAGCCATGAAGGGCCCCCTGGACAGAGAAATCTCCATACCACACTTTCTCTGAGAAGAATTGAGCGTCCACGAAGGGAAGCGTTTTTGACGAGGCGCCGGTAATCGACGCGAGCCCGAAATCAATCCGGGCATTCAACGGGAATGTGCCGACCGGCAGATTCACTGCCGCGCCGAGGCCAAATCGAGTCTCCGTTACACTGCTCGATGAGTCCTTGATGGTCTTAAGGGCTAATCCGATGTTTGCCTCGTGACTGAACAGAAGCTCGCGAGGGGAGCCATAATGGGCAGACAGAGCGAACCGGGTGATCGCTCTTGTGAGTGCAGGATTGCGATATCCGTAGAAGCGATACGTCTCACTTCCGTACCCGATTTCACCTCCCAGAGTTCCCCGATCAAACCAATTGCCCGGACTCGTGAGCGCCAGTTCACCACGAAATCGCACATCGCCTCCAGAACGGTTGGTAAACGGGACATAGGCCTTTGCCGAACGATAATCCGCATCGGCTCCGAAGAAGGAGGTCGGACCGAACGCACCAATGCGGAGACCGAGGTGTGACGTCAAATAGGTGCCTGAGCTCCCCTGCAAGCGACCGTACCCGATTCGCGTTGGATTGGAGGTCAAGGAACTCTTTTGCTCTGTAACGAAATTGAACGTGGAGCGATCGCGCGTGGAGGCCGTTGGATCAGCAAGTTCCAGGATATGTGCCGGTTCAGCCGCTTCTTGTTTGGATACATCCGGAAGATCAAACGAGACGGCGCCGGTGATGACATATTCGGGGATATCGAATTTCGGCAACCCTTGTGTGCTCTTCGTCGCGTTCTCCTGCGGCACCGTGCGGACGATGGAGTCCGGCGGCGTGATGCCCGCCGCTCGCTGCCCCGGTACAGGCTTCTCCTGAGCCATTATGGATACAGCCAACGTCAGACCGAGAACCAATATCGGAATGCTGAGCCTCATCGTCTCATTCCCGACCCAATTTCGCGAGACAACGCGTGGCCTCCCCAAAATCTTCCCCACTCTGAACCATCTTGAGAACCTGTTGGTACGCTTCACGGGCCTTCGCCACATCCTGGACCTGTTCATAGGAATGACCAAGCCCCACATACGCTTTGGCCACCCATCGCTCGTGAGAAGGAAACACATATCGAAGCCGGAGATAGGCCGTCACGGCCTGTTGCCATTCTGCGTTCTGCTCATAGGCAAGGCCGCTGAGATACTGCGCCTCCGCACCAATCTCGTCCGTCCTCGAAGTGGCGACCTGCTGTGCGAGCTCCTGAGCGGCCGGATACTGCTTCGCGCCGATCGACATCCTCGTCAGAGCATTGCGCGCTTTGTCAGCTTCGACTGTCATCGGATACTTCGAGACGACGAACTCAAACGCAGCTTTCGCGTCCTCTACCGCGTCGTTGTCGAAGAAAACCAGGCCTTTCGTATATGCGACCTCGGGAGCGAATTCGGTGGCATTGAGAGTATTCTCTGCCTGTGCCAGCACCTTATATGCCTGATCGTATTCCTTGCGCTTCAGATAGAGACGCGCGCTTTCGAGCAGCGCGTTGCCCCGTAGGTTGACAGATGCCCCAGGATCGTCCGCTGCCTCCCGGTACGCCGCGGCTGCTGCAAGAACACTGTCAGCTTCTTGAAGACTCTTGCCGAGCCAAAAGAGCGCCTGAGGCCTCAGGGTCGAATTCCCATGCTGCTCTGCAAACAACCGATACGCTCTCGCCGCCTCAAGGTATTCCTTTTGACTGAAGAGGAGCTCCGCCTTCTTGATCTCCAACTGTTCCGCATTCGGCGAAGAGGGATTTTGCCTGACATAGCTTTCAATCGTGCCAACCGCCTCTTTCCCCTTCCCTTGCGCGACGAGGCAATACTGCACTCCAGTCAACGCGTCCACCGCGACGGGGCTCTTTGGGAACTTCTGGATAACTTCACGATACGCTTTCTCGGCTGGACCGTATTGACGCAGATTGTAGTAGGAATCTCCAATGCTGTAGGTTGTGCGTGGAATCAGCTCGCTGGCCGGATAATCCCTGATCGTGGTCTGGAAATCTCTGATTGCCCCCAGATAGTCCTTCCGCTGAAATTTGATCCACCCGAGCGAGAATTGCGCATCATCAGCGAGGGACGAGTTCGGAAAGGCCTTCAGCAATGCGGCGAATTGATCCGCCGCTTGTTCGTGATCCCCGGATCGGTAGTACGTCTGGCCCAACTGATAGAAAGCATAGTCCGCACCTTCGTTTTTCGCAAAGAGCCGGATCACGGCCCTATAGGCGCCAGCGGCCTTCTTGTATTCCTTCTGCTGGAAATAGCAGTCACCGAGCCTGAGACGGGCATCGAAAGAAAACTTGCCCGAGGGATAGCTCACGATCAGACGCTCGAAAGTTTCGATGGCCTTGGGATAGTCGTTGAGTCTGTAGTAACTCCAGCCGAAGCCGTACATGCTCTCTTCCCGACGTGGATGCGTCGAGGTCTTGATGACCTCCTGGTAGTCTTTGAGTGCGTTGGCGTAGTCGCCCCCAAGGTACTCGGCCTCGGCACGCCAGTACTGTGCCTCAACCGATTTAGGATGTCCTGGATAGGAAGAGACAAATTTCGAGAACGCTGCCGCCGCGTCCTTGTAGTTCCTGAGCTTGAAATTCGACCACGCCAGCTGATACGCGGAATTGACCTTCGTCTCAAATGATACACCGTCGGCGGAGATAGCTTTGTCGTAGTACACCCGCGCCGAATCGAATGCTGATGTGCTGACATAGCACTCGCCGAGCATCATTGCTGCATCGGCGGCGACATCGCCTCCGGGAAACTCTGCGACCACTTTGGCGAAACATCCTTTGGCCTCGCTCAATCTCTTATCCTCGAAAAGGATTATCCCTGCGTCATAAAGAGCGTTGTCGGCGTACTCGCTCCGAGGATCTTCTTCGAAAACCTGGCGCAATGTTGTAAGGGCGGCGGCACGGTTTCCCGCGAGCTTGTCGGCCATCCCTTTGCGATACATCGCCGCTCGGCCCAATAGATGATCGGCCGTGTCGACTTTCCCGAACGCTTCAGCAGCTTCACTGAATCGTCGATTCTTGAAGAGTGACCACGCCAACGCATACTGTACTTCATTCGTCAGGCGATGGCCAGGATATTCTTTCAGGAATTGCTCGTACTGTTTCCCGGCGTTCTCAAAATCATTGAGGCTGTAAAAAGATTCTCCGATGATGTAATCGGCATCACCACGGAGGCCCACAGAATCGATCCGCGTCCTGGCTTCAGTCAGTTCATTGATGGCCCGACGGTATTCCTTCAAAGAATGATAGCATTCACCGACTTTGACGCGTGCAGACGAAGCGAGCGGACTCTGCGGGAGCTTTTCGATCAGCATCTTGTACCATTCAGCAGCCTTGGCAAATTCACCTTTCTTCTGGTTCGCCCACCCTGCCGAGTAAGCAGCATAATCCTGAAGCCGATGGCCCGGATACCCTTCGAAGGAGAGTGTGTAGTACTTCAGCGCATTGGCGAAATCGGATTCCTTGAAATATATCTCTCCAATCCAGTAAGCGGCTTCACCTGCCACCACCGGATTCTTGGGCTGATCGAGAATCGACTTGTACGTCTCGATCGCATCGAGAGATCGATGCATTCTGGCATAGGTGTCGCCAAGTCTGAACCGCGCGTTGTCCGACAGCGTTGAGGAAGGATACTGCCTGATGAAAGCCGAGAATTCACGTGCAGCTTCCCCATGTTTTTCCATCTGGAAGAAACAATCGGCATGGAGAAATTGTGCGTCCTGGACTTTCATGCTCTGGGGATATTTCTTCACGAAGGTGCCAAACTGCTCGGCAGCGTTCTGGAACAGTCCGTCTCTGAACAGGCCATATGCGAAGGCGTAGTCCTGTTCTTCCGCAATCGTCGAATTCAGCACGGGCAGATTTTGAGCCTGTGATGCGGACGGCACGCTCATAAGGAGTAGAACGAGAAAAACCGACGAGATACGCACTGTTGTCCTCTTTGAAGCTCCCAGCGGCGTTCCAAACACCTAGGCCTCCGAGCTTAAAGTGTAGTTTGAAATGATTCTACTAACGATCTAATTTAGCTGAATAGACGAAATAAGTCAAGAACTCCTCAGGAAACTGGTGATTTCGCGTGAATTCAACAAAGCGGCGCACCCAGGACCTTTCGCTGCCAAGTAGCTGGCAAAGGCGGCACGTGGCAGCTCATGATTAGACGCTGGGGAGAGCAAAAGAGGGGATAAGCGAGGGTGAGCGAGATACGTTCTATGAAGCAATTCCTTTTTGGTATTCCTGGAGGCTTTTTACCTCCATTCCAAAATCCTGCTGCTGTTCGATGCCTTTTACAGCTGCCGCCGCGGCGGAGAGTGTCGTGATGAAGGAAACCTTGTGTTCTATTGCAGCCCATCCGATGGAATACTCATCGTAGCGCGACTCCTCGCCAAGCGGTGTATTGATGACGAGTTTGATTTCTCCGTTCTTGATGAGATCGACCACATTGGGCCGGCCTTCATTTACCTTGAACACGTTCGCGCATTCGATTCCGTGCTCGCTCAGGAATCTGGAAGTCCCTTCCGTCGCGACGAGCGAGAAACCGAGTCGTGCAAAATCCCGGGCGATGCCTAACGTAAGTTCATTCTTGTCGCTGTTGTGTACACTGATGAAAATCCTTCCATCCGTCGGCAATGTGTTCCCGGCGCCCATTTGAGCCTTCGCAATGGCCGCCCCCAAGTGAGACGAGATTCCCATGACTTCACCCGTCGATCGCATTTCGGGTCCGAGAAAAACCGGCACACGCGGGAATTTGGAGAACGGAAACACCGCCTCTTTCACCGAGACATGCTGCACCTTCCGGTAGTCGAAATCCCTGACGCCAAGATCTTCCAGGGTCCTCCCGATCATGACTTTCGCCGCAACTTTGGCAAGCGGGAGCCCGACTGCCTTGCTCACAAACGGCACCGTACGCGAGGCACGGGGATTCACCTCGAGAACGTATACGACGCCGTCTTTCATAGCATACTGGACGTTAAGCAGTCCGATCACCTTGAGCGCCTTTGCCAGTTTCACCGTGTAGAAATTGATATCGTCAAGGTTTTTCTCTGAGATCATGTAAGGCGGCAGTACGCAGGAACTGTCGCCGGAATGGATCCCAGCTTCCTCGATGTGCTCCATGACTCCACCGATGAGGACGTCTTTCCCATCACACACAGCATCGACATCGAACTCAAAAGCATCTTCGAGAAAGCGGTCAATCAGGACCGGGTGCTCCGGCGAGACGTCGACAGCCTTCTTCATGTATTCGCGCACGGCGTCGCTGTTGTAGCAGATTTCCATTGCCCGTCCGCCCAAGACATAGGATGGGCGAATAAGCACTGGAAATCCTATTTGCTCTGCAACCAGCACAGCATTGCTGACAGAATAGGCGGTTCCATACTTCGGATGAGGGATTTTCAATCTCCTCAGCAAAGACCCGAATCTCTCGCGGTCTTCAGCGATATCGATCCCCTCTGGCGATGTCCCGAGTATCCGCACTCCGTGCTCTTCAAGCGCCTTGGCGATCTTCAGCGGGGTTTGTCCACCAAAGCTTACAATCACACCGAGCGGCCGCTCGTGATCGTAGATATTAAGAACATCCTCCAGCGTTAACGGTTCGAAATAGAGCTTGTCGGTGGTGTCATAATCCGTCGAGACCGTCTCCGGATTGCAGTTGATCATGATGGTCTCGATGCCTTCCTCTTCGAGGGCGTAGACGCCGTGAACGCAGCAGTAGTCGAACTCGATACCCTGCCCGATGCGGTTTGGACCACCGCCGAGAATAATGACCTTCTGCCTATCACTTCGGACCGACTCATTCTCCGCATCATACGTCGAATAATGATAGGGCGTGTGGGCTTCAAATTCGGCGGCACAAGTGTCGACGGTCTTGTAGACCGGTATCACACCCATCTCTCTGCGGAGCTGCCGGACCGCTTTCTCGGATGTCCCCCACAGATGTGCAAGCTGCCGATCGGAGAAGCCATATTGCTTCGCCTTCAGCAACACCTCCCGCGTCACCCGTGCCAGGACTCGATTAGTTTTCGCGCTTGCTTTCACGTAGTTTCAGTTCGATGTACTGTTTCACCTGATCCGGGGTCAGGATCTGCTTCATGCGAAGATGTGCCTGAAGATGAATAAACCGCAATTCCGCGCGCGCCTTCCCGATCTGCTCAAGCTTCGATCTCAACGCCTTTTCGTTGACGCCGCCGGTCTCGAACATAGCCGCCAGTTCTTCCTCGGCCTGGATGATTTCCCCGCCTTTCGCCACAGCTGCACTTGCTGTAACCTTCTCCAGCGCTTCCGTCTTCTTCACCTGGTCTCTCGTCAGGCCAAGCTCATTCTTCAGGGCGAGGACACGTCCGGGATTGGGCAGGTTGTTGCTCTCTGCGATTGCCGCGAGATCCATGTCCAGCCCTTTCGAGAGACCTTCCCTGTCGGATGGGATGACCTTCTGCGCACTGGCGGGCACCAGGCACAAACAAGTGAGGATCGCCGCGATCCACCACGCCCCACCGCTCGTCAACCAACACCTCTTGCCGGCGAATGCGTTCTGCCCCTGCACATCCTTATATGGGCTGCACTGTGTAAGCATTTAATTCTTCCTCGAAGTCGACAATTTGTTTGAGATTGTACAGGAACCACCGATCGATCCTGGTCACCTGGTACAATTCATCAATCGTTGCGCCGAGCTGAAACGCATATCGTATGTAGAAAACATTGTTTGGCTTCGGCATCTTGAGTCGGTCGAGCGCCTTCTTTTTCCATTCCTCCCGCTTCTCCTCCGGTATCGACCGGACATCCAGGACATCCTTCCCGTCCGCCCCAAGGCCAAACCGCCCCTGTTCGAGCGAGCGGAGAGCTTTCTGGAACGACTCCTTGAACGTTCTCCCGATAGCCATCGCTTCGCCAACCGATTTCATCTGCACGCCAAGCGTATCGTCAACACCTTTGAATTTCTCGAAGTCCCATCGCGGGATTTTCACGACACAGTAGTCGATTGTCGGCTCAAAGGATGCCGGTGTCTCCTTGGTGATGTCATTCGGAATTTCATCGAGCGAGTAGCCGACCGCGAGTTTCGCAGCGATCTTCGCAATGGGGAATCCTGTCGCCTTGGATGCAAGGGCCGATGAGCGAGACACGCGCGGGTTCATTTCGATGACAGTCATCCGTCCATCGTCTGGATTGATCGCGAACTGAATATTCGAACCTCCGGTCTCCACGCCGATTTGCCGGATGATCTTGACGGCGGCATCCCGCATCGTCTGGTATTCCTTGTCCGTCAGCGTCTGGGCCGGGGCAACGGTGATCGAATCGCCCGTATGGACACCCATGGGGTCAAAATTCTCGATCGAGCAGATAATCACAACGTTATCCTTGAGGTCGCGCATCACTTCCAGCTCAAACTCCTTCCACCCGATGACAGACTCTTCAACGAGAACCTGATGGATCGGACTGCTCGTGAGCCCATGCTCGACCTTCTCGCGGAACTCCTCAAGGTTGTACACCGTACCTCCCCCGGTACCGCCAAGGGTGAACGAAGGTCGAATGATGATGGGTAATCCGAGCTCCTCAGCCACGTCCAGCGCTTCCTGAAGCGTGTGAACGAATTTCCCCCTCGGCGTTTCCAATCCGATCTGCCGCATCGCCTCCTGGAAGAGCTCGCGGTCTTCGGCTTTCTTGATCGCCCCCAATTTCGCTCCGATGAGCTCCACGCCGTATTTCTCCAGAACGCCGCTCTCGGCGAGAGCAACGGCAATGTTCAAGGCTGTCTGCCCCCCCATCGTCGGGAGAATCACATCAGGACGCTCTTTCTCAATGATCTTCTCGACAACCGCCGGCGTGATCGGCTCCACGTAGGTCGCGTCCGCCAACTCTGGGTCGGTCATGATCGTCGCCGGATTGCTGTTGATCAAGATGACGCGGTACCCCTCTTCCCTCAGCACCTTGCATGCCTGAGTGCCGGAGTAATCAAATTCGCAAGCTTGACCAATAACGATAGGGCCGGAACCGATAATGAGGATGGATGAAATGTCTGTGCGCTTGGGCAACTTCTACTTCACTCGTTGGGCTAGTAAGCGGAACATACTCTGCGGTGACCTAATATATCACCTTCTCGTTACTGAATCAATACGAGCGCTCAATACCTGGGCCCGGATGCTCTTCCGTGCTGAGCGCAAGGGTGTCGCTTGTCTCAAACGTTGTCCTTCATCTTATGCAGATCATCTTCGTTGTACGGACGGGAAATCCGGGAGCCGACAACCTCGCATAGTAAATTCCCGACGGCAAAGGAGCGCCGGCGTCGGTCACCGCCGAGAACGGAACGAGATGCTGGGTCGCCTCAAACCTCTGGCCATCAAGGAGGACGCGCACCAGCCGTCCCAGCTGATCATAAACGTCAAGCCGTACAATGGTGGCAGTCGGCAGTTCAAAGATGATTGAGGTCGATGGATTGAACGGGTTGGGATAATTTTGATACAGGGCGAACGTGCGAGGTCGCTCGACGACGTTTTCTACGGCGACCATGGCGCCAGAGGACGTCTTCAGGATCCAGTTGTTCGGATCCAGTTGAACTGAGACCGGGATACGCGGCATAGTGAACGAATAGACCTGCCCTTGCTGGTCGTTGAGCACCGTAACGGTGGTATCCAGCCCGTCCAGCTTGAAGAGGAGGTCAACGGGCATCGCAAAAAATGGAGGGTTCGAACCAGCAGTGCTCTGGTTGATTAACACACGAACACGATATCCTGATCCGACTTTTTCACTTCCCCACTCATAGCGATAGACCGGGTAGCTTTCACCATAAATCCATTGCGAGAAGAAATATCCCAGGGATTTCCCTGCCAGGAAGGACTCACACGTCGCTCTGAAATCTGCCGTCGACGCTGTGCCAAACATGAACCGGTGGTCTGTTGCATAGTTGCGGAGAGCCCGGAAGAACAATGAATCCCCCATCACGTGCCGCAACATGTGCAGGACCACCGCACCCTTGGAATAAACCAAGTTACTGTTGAAGAGCTTACTCACATTCGAGGTATCTAGGACATACACTGATCCCTGCGCCAACTGCGCCCGGGACATTCTATAATCCATTTCGGTCCAATAACTGGAAGTTCCATACTTTCGCTCATAGTAAAGAGCGGTGCAGTACGTCGCAAAGCCTTCGTTCAGCCAGATATCGGGCCACGTCCGCATCGTAATCATGTCACCGAACCACTGGTGCGCCATCTCGTGGGCAATCAGTCCTTCAGAAAAATTGACGAGCGAAGTCATCGTTTGGTGCTCCATCCCGCCTCCCCAGCCGAACTGGGAATGTCCGTATTTTTCTTTCACGAACGGATAGAGCCCGAACAGTTCGGAATAGATCTTCAGCATCAAAAGAGTCGCATCCATCGAGCTTCTTGCGGATGCAACCGCTGATGGGAGCACATAGTTGAGAACAGGCATGGAATCCGAAGCTGTGTACTTGAACCAGCCGATCTCCTCTGCATATTCTGCGACAGCGATTGAAATGAGATAGGTCGCGATGGGATAACGATGTTGCCAGCGGTGCGTTCGCGTCCCATCGCTGTTGTTAATGACCGCGACAAGTTTTCCTTCCGACCCAACTTTGAAGCGCGATTCACACGTGACCCAGATATCGACGGAGTCAGCTTTGTCAGATGGATGATCTTTGCTCGGCCACCAATCTTTAGCGCCGTGGGGCTCGCTCAGAGACCAAATCCACGGCGCATTAGGGGGCGAGGCCGTCGCCGAGGTCTTAGCAAATGTGAAGCTGCCGAAACCCGAGCTCCCAGGAACGCCATTGTAGTAAACGATCACCGTGAACCGCTCTCCCATCTGATACGGTCGATCAAGCGAAATATTCACAAGCGCCGGCTGCTGGGTGCTGCTGACCTTTGACCCGCCTGCAAAGGCTGAATCGACCTTCAGCGTGCTCATGAGATCAAGCGAGATCGACGTCAGGTTGTTGGCGAGCGATCGGGCGTCCATTGTCACGCAGCCGCGGAGCTTGTTAGGATTGAGGGAGAGGGTCAAATCGAGCTTGTAGTAGACCGCGTCGAAACTTTCCTGACCCAGCGAGAGCATATGTGGACTTCGCAAGAGCTGCTGGGCAGCAGAGGCTTCACTGCGGAACAGCTCACCTTTTCGAAAGGCCGGAGACTCTTGCGCGAGAAGTACAAGCGGCAGGACTGACACAAAGACGACTACACGGACTATTCGATCCAGAACCATTGCCCCCTCCCAAAAACTGTTAGTGCCCCTCGCCCCGCATCATGCGAAACCCATGGAGAAGCCCCGGCAGGATGGCATTGAGCGATTCTTCGACGGCCGCGCGCGAGCCAGGGAGATTCACAATGATTGTCGTACCACGGACCCCGGCCTTCGCACGAGAAAGCATCGCCAGCGGAGTTCTCTCTTGTCCAAACACACGCGCTGCCTCAACAATTCCCGGAATCTCTTTCTCAACAACGCGAGCCATGGCTTCAGGAGTTACGTCGGTCTTGCTCAAGCCCGTTCCACCGGTTGTGATCACAAGATCAAGCTTCAGTTCGTCCGCACACCGAGTGAGGGCCTTTTCAATGCTGGTCCGGTCATCGGGAAGAACCTGATACTCAACGACATCAAGGCCCAGTTCCCGAAGCCTCGCCTCGATATGTCGTCCTGACGTATCTTGTTTTGCGCCGGAGGAAATCGAGTCCGACATAACGAGAACTCCAACACGCAAGATCTCACCGACCGGAGATGTGAAATCCGATTTACCCCCCCGCTTCTCGACCAGCCGCACATGATCGATGCTCATCGTGTCATCCACTGGTTTCAGCATGTCATAGAGAGTCAGAGCTCCAACGGCAGCCGCCGTAAGAGCCTCCATTTCCACGCCCGTCTTGAAGATCGCTTTAACCTCTGTGGTGACGGTAATATCCGACTGCCCCACCTCAAACGAACAACCCACGAAATCAAGCGGAATCGGGTGGCAATAGGGGATGACCTGGCTCGCGTTTTTCGCCGCCTGGATTGCTGCGACCTTCGCCACGGGAATCGGGTCTCCCTTCGGGAGATTCCCGTCACGAAGCAGCTTGACAGTCTCGGGGCGAACGATCAGAACCGCCTGGGCCCGAGCCGATCGACTGGTCTTTATCTTGCGGGAAATATCTTTCATAAGCTCGATTGAAATATAGCGAGAAAAAAACAGAGAGTCAGCCGGAATCGCGTTCATCAGATGAGCATGCAGAGGTCTGGCAAGTCAGCTGATTTTTTTCTAATATTCTGGCCGCATTCTTCCCAAAGAGCCACTAGCTCCAGAATGATCTGCACTGTGAGGAGGTTCCGATGCCACTGAACGACAGTTTCAAAACACGTTCCACGCTCACCGTCAGCGGGAAGACATTTACGTACTTTTCGCTGCGAAAGCTGGGAAGCGCTTTTGCCGGTGGACTGAACCGCCTCCCCGTGTCACTCAGGATTCTGCTCGAAAACCTGCTGCGTCAGGAAGATGGAAGAGTAGTGCGCCGGGAAGATATCGAAGCGTTGGTCCGTTGGGACCCGAAAGCCGCGCCGGACAAAGAGATAGCGTTTATGCCAGCCAGGGTGCTGCTCCAGGACTTCACCGGTGTGCCATGTGTTGTCGATCTCGCCGTCATGCGCGATGCCATTGTTGCCATGGGCGGCGATCCAAACAAGATCAACCCCCTTCAGCCGGTCGATCTCGTCATCGATCACTCAGTGCAGGTGGACGAGTTTGGCTCCGGCTCAGCTTTTTCCCAGAATGTCGAAAAAGAGTTCGGACGCAACAAGGAACGGTACGCATTTCTGCGCTGGGGTCAGCAGGCGTTCAAGAATTTCAGAGTGGTCCCTCCCGGAACGGGAATCGTGCATCAGATCAATCTCGAGTATCTCGCGCAGGCCGTGTTCACAAACGACATTGAAGGGGAACTATGGGCCTATCCCGACACCCTGGTCGGGACAGACTCTCATACAACGATGATCAACGGACTTGGAGTCCTCGGCTGGGGCGTCGGAGGAATCGAAGCGGAGGCGGCCATGCTTGGGCAGCCGATCTCCATGCTTATTCCACAGGTTGTCGGATTCAAATTGAGAGGCGAACTGCGCGCGGGAGCAACAGCAACCGATCTTGTTCTCACGGCAACACAAATGTTGCGGAAGAAAGGCGTCGTGGGGAAATTTGTGGAGTTCTTCGGCGCGGGTCTTTGTTCCCTTTCGCTCGCCGACCGCGCCACGATCGCGAATATGGCTCCCGAGTACGGCGCGACGATGGGATTCTTTCCCATCGACCAGGAAACCACCGACTTTCTGAAATTCTCTGGTCGCAATTCCGCGCACGTTGCTCTCGTCGAGGCCTACTGCAAAGAGCAAGGGATCTTCCTCACACCAGATTCACCCGAGCCGGAATTCTCAGATCGCCTGGAACTCGATTTGAGCACGGTCGAGCCAAGCCTCGCCGGACCGAAACGCCCGCAGGATCGCGTTCTGCTCTCTCAATCGAGGCCGGCGTTCCGGAAAGCTCTCGTCGATATGCTGGAACTCAAGGGCGTGAAGCTCGACAAAGAGGCTGCTGGCCAATGGGTCGATCTTGCTCCGGGCACGCCTTCGGAAATCCTGGACAAATCGCTCGCCGACTCTCTTCTGAAGTCTGCCTCAGTACCAAATGATGGGCCCGGTTCCGCACTCTCACACGGGTCGGTCGTCATCGCCGCCATCACGAGCTGCACGAACACATCCAATCCCTCAGTGATGGTGGCCGCCGGTCTTCTCGCTCAAAAGGCGGTGGAACGCGGCGTGAAAACAAAACCGTGGGTAAAGACAAGCCTTGCGCCCGGCTCAAAAGTCGTGACTGAGTACCTGAACGCAGCCGGCCTCACAACATATCTGGACCAACTCGGATTCAACCTTGTCGGATACGGTTGCACGACCTGCATCGGCAACAGTGGCCCCCTCCCCGATCCCATTTCCAAAGCCATTCAGGACCACGATCTGGTCGCCGTCGCAGTTCTCTCCGGCAACAGAAATTTCGAGGGTCGGGTGCATGCCCAGGTGCGCGCCAACTACCTCGCATCACCCCCCCTCGTCATTGCCTATGCGCTAGCTGGCACAATGAATATCGATCTCCAGCACGAACCCATCGGCATGGGCAAAGACGGAGCACCAGTCTATCTGCGCGATCTCTGGCCATCATCCCAGGAGATTGAAACCACGATGAAGTCGTGCCTGAAGTCTGAGATGTTCAGCCGGCAGTATTCAAACGTCTTTGCGGGAGGGTCGGAATGGCAGCATCTCCCAACCCCGACAGGGGCACGTTATGCGTGGGACGGGGGATCAACGTACATCAAAGCCGCACCCTATTTTGAAAACCTGCCGAAGGATCCGCAACCCCTCCGGGATATCCAGGGAGCCCGTGTGCTGGCGCTGCTAGGGGACTCAGTGACGACAGATCACATCTCCCCCGCCGGATCGATCGCGACGAACAGTCCGGCAGCACGCTACCTGGTCGAACGTTCCGTCGAGAAGAAAGACTTCAATCAGTACGGAGCCCGTCGAGGCAACCACGAAATCATGATGCGCGGAACCTTCGCAAACGTGCGCCTCCGGAACCTCCTCGTTCCGGGCACGGAAGGAGGTTGGACGCTCCATCCTTCCTCAAAGGATCCAATATCGATCTTCGACGCCGCGATGAAGTTTCGGGACGAGAAGGTGCCACTGATTGTCATCGCGGGGAAAGAATATGGATCAGGTTCCTCGCGAGACTGGGCAGCGAAAGGTCCACGACTTCTTGGCGTGCGGGCGGTCATCGCCGAGAGCTTTGAGCGAATTCATCGCAGCAATCTTGTGGGAATGGGCGTGCTGCCTCTGCAATTTGAAGAGGGTCAGAATTGCAGAACGCTTGAGCTCACGGGCTTCGAAACTTACTTTATTGAAGGAATTGCTCGAGGGCTGCAACCCCGGCAGACGCTCACGGTCAAGGCGACAGATCCCTCTGGCGATGTCAAGACGTTCACGGTCATCTCAAGGATCGATACTCCAAACGAAGTCGACTATTACAAGCACGATGGAATATTGCAGTTCGTCCTTCGTTCGCTCCTCAGGTAAGTGAGATTCTGATTGTTTGAGGCCTGAGAGTCTGGGACATTCAGGCCTGCTCTTTGATGTGCCATGCCGGTGAACCTTTTCGGCGCTTCCTGCATCACATCTACGGGAAACCTGGAATGACACCGGAGCCACCATCGATTCACCAAACGGAGATCTGCCTTATGCCGGTTTTTGACTATCGTTGCAGTGATTGCGGAACGACGTACGACGTGTACCACAAGGTCAAAGAAATATCTGAGGATGTCATATGTCCGCATTGTGGATCGGCACAGCACAAGAAGCTCATCTCCGCGCCGTCGGTGGCAATCGGAGGCAAGGCAAGGTCTTCGTCTTTGGCTGAACCACCCTGCGAGTCCGGAGGCGGCTGCTGCGGCGGCTCCTGCGGTTTGAATTAGTACCAACACATCAAGCGTGCACTTCAGAAAACATCCCTCGACGGCGATCATTGCCTTGATGTTCCTCGCGGTGGGAACCTTCGTCCTCTTCCTTGAGCGTGAGCCTGGCGTGAAGAAGCTCTCCGCCGCACAAATCGCTGAACTTCTGTCGCACGATTCATCAATAGTGCTGATCGATGTACGTACTCCCGAGGAATGGAGCGGTGAGAGCGGCCACCTGCTGAACGCGCTGTCGATTCCGCTGTCCGATCTCCCCGCACAGCTCCCAGTACTCGAGCAGTACCGTTCTCGACCTCTTGTACTCTACTGCCGATCAGGAAGCCGGAGCAGCAAGGCCACGAAGCTTCTCATGGACCGTGGATTCAACGCCATTAATATGGTCGGGGGAATTAGGCAGTGGAGTGCCGCTGGCTATCAGGTTATCAGGGAAGACCATCGATGAACAGCTCCATCATCTTTTACACCATCATAACCGTCGTCGTGCTACTGTACTTACGCCGCTCTGTTCTTGCGCGTTCGATCACTACTTACACTCCTGCGGAGGTCGAAGAGAAACTGCGTACTGGCCGAAATGTCCTTCTCCTTGATGTCAGGACAAACAAGGAATGGGACAAGGGGCATCTGAAGTCGGCACATCATATCCCGCTGCACGAATTGGGACGCCGGTTCGATGAACTCGAAAAACACAAGGGCAAAGAAATTATCTGCTACTGCCAGACGGGAAACAGGAGCACAACAGCAGCAGTGAGGCTGAAACGCCTCGGATTCACCGTCGCACATATGAAAGGCGGCATTGCCGAATGGAACTTCAGAAATCTTCGATAGCACATTCGATCCTGCGACGCGGACTTCCTGCCGTCCTCGGAGCAGCAGGAGGTTTCGGATATTACTACTTCATCGGCTGTACAAGCGGTGCCTCCCCAATAACCAGTAGTCCCTGGGCCAGCACTGCTTACGGTGCGCTGCTCGGATTTGTCGCGGCGGGGGGCTGGAGACCAGAGCAACAGTCTCAGGAGGAAAAGGCGTGATGATGGAGGCACGACAATGAACTACGGAATTTCGAAAACTCTTTCCCGCTCATTCGAGAGCGCCGTTGAAAAGGTCACGGAAGAATTGAAGAAGGAAGGATTCGGCGTGCTCACAACGATCGATGTGAAGCAGACGATGAAACAGAAGCTCGGCGTGGACTTCACACAGTATGTGATTCTTGGCGCGTGCAACCCGCCCTTCGCACACAAAGCTCTTCTCGCCGAGGAGCAAATCGGGCTGCTGCTTCCCTGCAACGTTATCGTCTACGAGAAAGAAGGAAAAACTGTGATCTCGGCCTTCGATCCTCTCATCATGACAGAGATCCTTGACAATGAAAACATCAGACCCCTGATGGAAGAAGTGCGGGCAAGACTTGTGAGGGTAATCGATGCGGTTCGCTGAAGCTTGGCAGGCTGTTCAGTATCCCATGTCTTTCAGCTCCTCCCCGGCCTTTTTGGCAAACTCCGACCCCGGGAACACCGATTGAGCTCGTTTGAAGAGATCGCGCGCTTTCTCGTAGTCGTCGGCACGCCTGCATGCAACCCCCGCGTAGTAGAAGACCGCCACCTTGAGCTCCTTTTGCTGTTCCGGAAACTCAGGATGGCGAAGGATGATGATAAAATCCTCAAGCGCCTTCGGTAGTCCACCCAGAAATCCAGGCAGCCCAAGACCATTGATGCCCCTCATGAGCCGGACCATGATATTGTCCGGCGCCATCGACACGGCCGCATCGAGATCCTCTCCCCCTCTTCGCAAATAGCTCAGCTTGTTCGGCGGCCACCATGACTCGCGGGCCCGGAGCGTCCACAGACTTCCACGGTAGGCGAGAGCAACGAAATTCGTCGAATCGAGCCCGAAGGCCTGCTCGAACACTTCAAATCCCCTGTCGACTGCTTTGCCGTCCCCTGCTACGCCCAGATCATAGTACAGGCGTCCGAGTTCCATGAGCAGCGATTGGTCGTGCGGACCCGATTTGAGCTTCCCTTCGAGCTCACGGACCCTGTCCTGGCCCCAGGAACTTGAGGCGAGGACCACCAAGGCAATCGACAGCGTAAGATTCCGTACGATCTTAAGATGATTCATGAGTTCATGATGCTCAATTTATTCAGCGCGAGGCCCGCTCCGGTTAGCAGATCCAGCGGCCCGGCGCTTTGAGCTGAGGTAGGTCCAAAGGCGAAAGAGAAAAAGCATCGCCAGGATGACTCCATACCGCAGAGGCCGGCTCGTATCTGCCTTGACCAACCAAAGATAGTGAATCACTCCTCCCAATGCCACAGCGTAGACCGTCCGATGCAGAAGTCTCCATCGCTTCCCTCCCATCCATCGGACGACACGGTGAGGCGATGTCAGCGCCAGGGGGATCATCAGGATGAACGACGCAAAGCCCACCGTGATGAAGGGGCGCTTGGCGACATCCCGGAGAATTTCGTGAAAGGCAAAGAACTGGTCGAGGGCGAGATAGGTCGAGAAATGAAGGAACCCGTAGAAGAACGCGAACAACCCGAACATTCTTCGGAATGATCCTGCGGGCGACCAGCCTGTAATTGTGCAAAGAGGAGTGACCGAGAGGGTGATCACAAGGAACCGCAGCGTCCAGATTCCCGTTTCCTCGGTGATATCCTCGATTGGGTTTGCACCGAACGTGCCCGAGGCGGCCCTCCAGAGGAGTACTGCCATCGGTGCCAGCGAGAGGAGGAACACGGCCGGTTTGAGAATCCGCTTTTCCCAAGAGAACCGCTTCATAGTTCCCGGTCCTAAAAGAGCTTTCTCAAATCCATGCCTGAATACAGAGAAGCAACCTGTTCACCGTAACCGTTGAACATCAGCGTCTTCCGCCTGAAGAAGTCGCCGATTCTTCGTTCGGTTTTTTGACTCCACCGCGGATGGTCAACCTCAGGATTCACATTCGAGTAAAAACCGTACTCACGCGGGTCAGAGATGTTCCATGTCGTCGGCGGCTGCGCCTCTGTGAACCGGACTTTGACAATTGACTTGATCCCCTTGAATCCATATTTCCATGGAACCACAAGCCGAAGCGGCGCACCGTTCTGATTCGGGAGTTCCTTGCCGTACAAGCCCACCGCCAGAAGCGTCAGCGGGTGAAGCGCCTCATCCAGGCGGAGGCCTTCGACGTACGGCCACTGAAGCACGTTGCGATTCTGTCCGGGCAGTTCATCCGGCCTGTAGACAGTCTCAAATGCAACGTACTTTGCCCGTAACGTCGGTCCGACCATCTTGATGAGATCGGCAAGCGGAAATCCCCTCCACGGGATGACCATCGACCAGCCTTCGACGCACCTCATCCGATAAACGCGATCCTCCGGCCGGAACCGGCTCAGGAGATCTTCGAGGTTATAGGTGGCCGGCTTCTTCACTTCTCCTTCGACTCTCAAAGTCCACGGCTTGCGTCGGAACCTTCCTGAATTCTCAGCCGGATCGCTCTTGTCGACTCCGAACTCGTAGAAATTGTTATACGTCGTGATATCCTTGAAGGCATTCACTTCTTCGTCGGCGTCGTACGGCCCTTTTTTCCCTCGAGGCCACCGGTCCTGGCCGGGAGACATTTGCGGGATAACAACCTGAGAAACAATTCCCAACCCCGCGAGAGACGCCGCGCGGATGAACTCACGACGATTGACGTAGAGATGCTCTGGTGTGATTTCGGAAGACTTGATATCCTCGGCGCGTCGAAGAAGCATGGTTCACTCCCACGTTGTTGATGTCGAGGATAAGAACAAGCGAAGAGAAGAGTTTGTTCCGGGGGGCAACCCCTCAGGTATGAATGGCCTCAACCCCTCTGTTGGTGCCACCAACGATTTACGACATCGGGAATTTCCGTCCTCACCTCGCTTTGCTTCCATTTGTCGAAGAACTTGATGTCGGCGCTGCTCGGCTCAGGATCTGGAAAATCGATTTGGACACGGAGAGGCATGGGTATCGCTTCACCAACGATCAGAGCTTCGCCCTGCCGAAGGGATGGAAGCGTGTCGATCAGGCCGGAAAACGTATCCGACATAAGCTTGCCGACATACCCCTGGTCGACGGGGTTGGTCAAACGGAGAATGACGAAATTATTGCACTGCGACAGGATGGTTTCAGAGACCTCGGCAGGACGCTGGCTGACAATCATACAGCTGACGCCGTACTTACGTCCCTCCTTGGCAATTCGCTCGACCGTCCTCCGCGCCGCGCTTGCAACGCCTCCACTCGGCAGGTAATTGTGGGCTTCTTCAAAGACAAGCAGGATGGGAAAATCCCTCCGGCTCGCGTTCCAGAAATTGAAGTCGAACGTGAGTCGTGCGAGCAACGAGACGATGGTGTTCACAATGTCAAATGGGACGCCGCTCAGGTCCATGATCGTGATCCGCGATTCCTGTGTGTGCCCGAAAATCTTCCCGAGCAAATCCTTGAAGGTCGATGACTGGATGAATTCTTTCGGCTTGAACATGAACGCGTACCGTGGATCGTTCAGCCGGCTGTCGAGTCGAACAAGGAAGCGGGTGAACTTTCCGTAGAACGGCCCCTCTTTTGCTCCCGAGCCGGTCAGGCCGGTGATCTTTTCAGTGTCATAGTATTGAATCTTCGCGCGCACTTCCGCTAGGTCAAAATACACCGGCGTATCCACCGTCAACACATCTGCCAGACCGGGATTCTTACCTTTCTTCGACGAAACGATCAGATCCTTGAACACCGTCAGCTGCGTAGCAGAGTTTTCGTCTCGATCATCAATGAAGGTTTCCTGGAGCTCGGCAAGATTCATGAGCCAGTACGGCAATTCAAGCTCGGCGATATTCAGGTGTTGGCTGGTCGCGGGGAATGCGTTGCTGTACTCGTTGTGAATATCAAGGATGATGATATTCGTATCCGGGTACACAGCGACTTTCTGAAGGATCGATGAGACGGTACACGATTTGCCCGAGCCGCTCGATCCAAGAATTGCCAGATGCTTGCCGAAGAACTTGTTCGGATCGAGGTACGCCCGTTCCCGCTCAAACAGAGAGAGCGTCCCGACGGAAAATCCATATTTCCTAAACACCGAGAAGACGGCCGTCAGGTCTGCATCCTCCGCGATGAAGACCGGCGAATCGACCGGCGGTATGACGGAGACACCGCGTTCGTACCGGCCGGCTTTCACGGTGCCAACCAAGCTCAGTTCCATGATGCATCGCTGACTCAGCTTCCCGTTTTCCGAGAAATCGATTTTCTTGAACTCGGAGACCATGGCAACCACGATGATCTTCCCGACAGGCACCAGAACGTAGCTGCCGATCTGGCCAATGTAGTAGAGCTTGCCATTGAGCTCCAGCGCAAGCGTCTTGATTTCCTGATCCATCACTGCGGTAAGAATCCCGCTGGTGACTCCCGTAACAACCCCGATGCGTTTTTGTTCTGTCATGGTAATCCCCGACTTGGTAGCACGTACACGCGGCTTAAGCCAACCGTTTGATCACGACAATCGTTTTATCATCCCCGTCTTCCGCCGCAGCGGAATATTGGAGAACATCATTCAGCAAATTCTGACAAATTGCCTTTGCGTTCAGCCCTGAGAACTCGATAATCTTACGCTGCAGTCGGTCCTCCCCGTACATCTCCCCGCCGCCCATCGCCTCAACAACACCGTCTGTATAGAGGACGACGACGTCGTCCTTTCTCAAATGCGTGTTATCGACCTTGTAGACTCCGTTCGGGAAGGGGCCCATGATTTGGCCGGTGGCCTCCAGGAGATCAATGGTCCTGTCAGCCGCTCGAAAAACCATCGGGCTGTTGTGACCCGCATTTGAGTAGAGGAGAAGCCCTTTGGGATCATTGGACAGCTCCGCATAGAACATGGTAACGAACTGCTCCTCTGCAAATGTCAGGTGCACCAGTTTATTGATTCGGGTCATCACCGAACTGATCTTCGTGTCATATGTCATCGCCATTCGGAGCGCGCCCGACACGTAGAGAGCCTGGGCAGCCGCACGAAACCCCTTGCTTGCGGCGTCACCAACGACAACACTCATGCGATCCTTGTCTTCGTCTGAGTGCAGATAATCGAAGAAATCTCCGCCAACAATCCGGTCGGGGACGGAGACTCCGTATAACTCGTAATGATGAAACGTAAAGGCATGCTGAGGAAGGATGCTCTGCTGGATCTCTCGCGCCTTATCCAGATCCTTTTCCATCATGTACGCCTTGCGCTCAACCTTTCGCCCGCGAAGCAACGAGGTCACGGCAAGACTGATAATATTGAGATCCGGAAGAAGCGACTCTTCGATGGTGTCAGAGTTGAAAGCCAGAATGTATTGGGGGACCCTTCCCTTCGTGGTCTCTATCCGCTCGCCCACTGCGGTCGCAGAGTACTTCAAAATCCCTTTCTTTCGCAGATAGCGATCCGTCTCATTCGCAATGACCGATCGATGCTCTGAGAGTTGATAGAAAAGCGGATAGTTGGCAAGCGCAATCCTGTATCCGGGTTCAACTTTCTCGATGGCACCAATCTGGTGAATGAGCCTGTACGAATCGGCCGAAGGTTCAAACTGCCAGATTCGCCCTCCTTTGAGATTGATCATGTCATCCTTCACGATCTCATTCAAAACATGCTTCAAGAGCTCCTTATCAGTTCTAAAATCATGTGACGCAAAACTCTCAATCGTACGATAGAGCCGGCGCTGGTTAATCATTCGGATTCCATATCCTCAGAAAACGACACACAAGGGCTCTCCACCGCCCAGAATTGCTGGTACGAGAGGCGGTTGGAGATCCGCCTCTTTCCTGTCCGGAAGCCAGACACGATGCAACTCCCGCGTCCCGCCGAACTCTGACCTCCGGTCGCTGCAATGTTACCGCATTTCTCGTAGAAAATCAAATGCACCGCAGAGCGGGCTCCGGAGTTCCCGGACCTGCCGCTACCTCGTGAAAGACAAGGGCACCGGAGGAACTTCAAAAGTCAGTCGAGCTTCTTGTGGAATCGAAGTGCGCTTGCAGTGAGGATGGCCACACCCATCGCGAGAAGAACGAGCGCCTGTGGCCACAAGACTGAGAGTCCGACTCCCTTGAGGATGACCGATCGGATCACGACGAGATAGTACCTCATAGGAATTCCAAGCGAGAGTATCTGGAGCACCTTCGGCATGTTTTCGATCGGGAACACAAATCCGGAGATGTACATCATCGGCATCAGGATGAAGAATATGACCGTCATCATCGCTTGTTGCTGGGTCTTTGACACCGTCGACACAAAAAGGCCCACCCCGAGCGTCGTCAGCAAGAAAAATCCGGTCAACACGAACAGCAGCACAACGCTCCCTTTGATCGCGATCCCAAAACCAAATACCATCACCGTGAGCACGACACAGACATTCCCCATCCCCACAAGTGTGAACGGGATCAGCTTACCTAAGATGAGTTCGTAGGAACGGATCGGCGTCACCATGATCTGCTCAAGCGTCCCGACTTCCTTTTCCTTCACGATTGCCATGGCGGTGAGGTTCGTGGTCGTAATGAGAAGGATAAGCACCAACACACCGGGGACCATATAGTTTCTGGTCGTGAGCGAAGGATTGTACCATGCCCGCACCTCGGCGTCCACTCGCCCCGCCGGCAGCTTGCCACCGAAGTACTCGGCGAGGATTTGCGTCGACGATCGCATAATGACCTGCCCCACATATCCCATCGTTATCGCAGACGAACTGCCTTCGCTGCCATCGAGAATGACCTGAACGCTGGCTGGCTCCCGCCGGAGTATCTTATCGCCGAATTTGGGAGGTATAACCAGCGCCATCGTCGCTTTGTTGTCATCCAGATACCCCTGTATGGAGCGAGAGTCTTCGGTCACATAGCTCAACGTGAAATAGCCTGAATTCGTGAACGAGTGAATGAACGCACGGCTCTCGGCGGTTTTGTCCAGGTCGCAGAGGACCATGGAGATATTCTTGACATCGAGTGACGCCGCAAACCCGAGGAAGGTCAGCTGGAGCACGGGCGCAACGAAGACGATCGGCAAGAGCTTGCGGTCCTTGAGCAGTTGACCGAATTCCTTCTTCAGAATGGCTATGATTCGCTGGAGACTCAACGATTCACCCGACGGTCTTTTTGAAACGATACGTGCTGACAGCAAGAAGAACAGTTGTGTAAATCAAGAGATACACTCCCTGCTCCCAGAAAGCAGATAGCCCAACTCCTTTGAGAACAATGCTTCGCAATATCACGAGATAGAATTTCGCCGGGGTAATGTTCGAGAGAACCTGGAGCCACCACGGCATGCTGCGAATGGGAAAAATAAATCCCGAGAGTATGATTGTCGGCACCATCGACACGATCGCAGCAATCTGGAACGCCACCTGCTGGCTGTCGGAGATGGCAGAAACCAGCAATCCGATGCTCAGCGCTGCAGAAATGAACAGGAGCGTTGAAAAGAACAGGAGGAGAATGCTCCCCTTGATCACGACATCGAACATAACGTAGGCCGCCAAGAGAACGAGTGCAGCGGCCACGAGAGAGATAAGTGCATACGGGATGAGTTTCCCTAATATGAAATCCAGCGAGTGAACTGGCGAAACATTGATCTGCTCGACCGTGTTTCTCTCTTTCTCCCGCACGATCGAGAGCGAAGTCGCAATGACGCACGTGATCGCCAGAATGAAGCCGATGAGTCCTGGCACGAGGAACTTGGTGCTTTTAAGCTCAGGGTTGTACCATATGCGCGCTTCGTAATTAATTGGCAAATAGTTTCCGCGTCCTAGTTTCGAGATTGTTTGGAGGATGATCTTCTGAGAATACTGGAGGGTGACCGCCTGAGAATAACCCACAACCGTTGTTGCCGCGTTCGCATCCATTCCATCGACGAGTATTTGAACCTGAACGGGGTCGCGCGCAAGCAGCCGGTCGGAGAAATCAGGAGGGATCACCAGAACCATCCTCACGTCACCGTCGTCCAGGAGCACCGTCGCCGATGCGACAGTGTTCAGATCCTTCACGTACTCAAAGTAGCCGGATGTAAGAAACGACCGGACGAACTCCCTTGACACTGATCCTTTGTCGTAGTTGACCACGGCTGTCCGGATATGGTTGACATCGAAATTCAATGCATACCCGTTGAGCAGCAAAAGACCTGCGGGCACAAGAGTCAACACCGCGAGAACACGCTTGTCGCGGCGGATGTGCCTGAACTCTTTCTTGATAATCGGAAGCAGCCGTTTGATCATAGAGTGCAACCTCACGCAGCGCGGCGTGATTCCTGGTCGAGAAGGAAAATAAATACATCTTCTAACGACGGCGTGATACGGTCCAGCGAGCGCATCTCGAGACCCCGGGCGGAAAGGAGCTTGGGAATCTCGCGCCGGGCAACACGCTCATCGGAAACACTCACGTGGATGGCAACACCGAACACAGATGTTTCAACCGCCCAGGGCTGCTGTTCCAGCAGCGCCAGAGCTTCGATCACTTGTGAGCACTGAACTTCGAGTATCGGCGTCGTGATATGACGCTCTTTGAGCTCTTTGGGACTCCCCCCTGCGATAATCCGGCCGGCATTGATGAGAATGATGTCGTGGCAGTACTCAGCCTCTTCCAGGTAATGGGTTGTCACGAGGACTGTGATACCCTGGGAGGACAGATCGTTGATCAATTCCCAGAACCTGCGCCGCATCAGGGGATCAACACCGCTCGTCGGCTCATCGAGAAACACGATCCGCGGCCGGTGGAGCACCGCGCAACCCAACGCCAGGCGCTGTTTCCACCCGCCCGAGAGAGTGCCGGTAATGCTCTTTTCCCTGCCTGCGAGATTCGCCATTTCCAGCACCCATTGTTTTCTTTCCTTCAGCTCAGCATCCCCCAACCCATACACTTTGCCAAAGAAATGGATGTTCTCATCCACCGTGAGGTCTTCGTAGAGCGAAAATCTCTGGGACATGTACCCGATTGACTCTTTCACCTTCTCAGGCTGGGTGTTGATATCAAATCCGCCCACACGAGCTGTACCGGTCGTAGATTGGAGCAGTCCGCAGAGCATGCGAATGGTGGTCGACTTCCCTGCCCCATTCGCGCCAAGAAATCCGAAAATCTTACCCTCTTTCACATCAAACGAAATGTGATCCACAGCTGTGAACTTCCCGAAATTCTTTGACAGATTGTCAACTTCGATAGTCTTGGCGTTCATACGCTTCTTGATTATCGTCCGACGACTTTTTCGAGTCTGGCCTCTGCCAGCTCGCGCTCTACCAACGCGTTCGTGAGCTGAAGTTTCGACTGGAGCAACATGACCTCTGCGTCAAGAAGATCGGAACTGGTCATCACTCCTGCCTTGAATTTCTCAGCGGCCATGCGATAGTTCTCGTTCGCCTGCTGGACGCTCAATTCTGATAACTTGATTCGTTCTCTTGCCTGCTCGAAGCCCAGGTGGCTCTGGGTCACTTCGAGAATGACGCCATCACGCATTGTTCCGAGCGCATCCCAAACTTGTTCCCGCTGCGCCTTTGCCTGGCTTGTTTGATGGAGTGTCGAGAGGTTGTTCCAGAGATCAAACTGCAGGGAGATACCAAAATCCCAGGTGTCGTTGAATTTGTCGACACTCGGAATGACGCGCTGGTTCGGTCGAGCATAGTAGTAATTGCCATTGAGGAATACCTGCGGGAACCAACCGCCGGACGCAGCAACGACGGCGGCGTCCGCTGCTTTCAGCCGGAAGTCCATGCCAACGAGCTCGGGCCGGTTTGTGAGAGCAGTCCTCAGAAATGTATCCAACGAACCTGACGCCTTCGCCACGGTCGAAAGCGGCGAACCGATGGTGATGTCGGTCTCGAGCGGAAGTCCTACAGTCGAGTTGAAGGCGATGGTCGCGAGTCGAAGATTGTTCGCGGCATCGCTCAGAAGGATTTTGAAGTTGGCCACCTGTAGTTTCACTTTCAGGACATCATTTACCGTCGCCATCCCCTGGCGGGCCAGGTTTTCGACGTCACGAAGATGGGTTTCGACCTGCGCAACATTCTCCTCTGCGAGCAGACGGACCTCACCGGCTCTGTACACCGACCAGTACGCTGTCTTGATGCCTAGAATCAGCTCGGCTTTCTCTTTCACGACGTCACTCTGTGCGGCTTCTGCCTGATAGGCCGCATTGTCCGCTGCGCCTTGCAGCTTCCACCCCGTGAACAGCGGCTGTTGAACCGTGGCACGGGCGGAATAGGTGTTGGCGATGTAAGGGAAAATCGTGGGGATGCCGGGAAACGGGATTTTGAATTCGGGCACCGCGCTGAGCCGCTGGTACGATGCCTGCACTTTGACTGAGGGGAGCAAGACCGCCTTCATCTCACCCGCTTTTGCCGCAGCATACTCGGATTTCATCTGAGAGGAATGGAATATCTTGCTGTTTTCGAGTCCGAGCTGTACGCTCTGCTCGATCGTCAACACCCTTGGCTGCGCCATGACAGCCTGAAGTGCGAAGACACAAAACCAGACGAAGATGACGCGATACGTGCTCATTCCCGGACACCTTCCATATGTTCTTTGGACATTGTTCCTTCACTCAGAAGAGAGATGAAGACATTCTCGAGCGATGGAGCGATAACACGGTGATCAGACACAACGATCGAGTTCTTCTTCAGGAGGTCACGGATTTTCCTCAACCCCCTTTTCTCATCTTCGACAACCACATTCAACCGATCGCCGAAGGCCTGCACCTCCTTGCACACGTTTTCAGCCTTCAAAAGTGCAAATGCATTGCGGATCTGAGGGCAGACGATTTCCACGAGTGTGCCCTTCATCAGCGATTTGATGTTCTGCGGGGTATCCGCCACGAGGATGCGTCCTTCGTTCATCATCGCGACCCGCGAACACCGTTCCGCCTCATCGAGATAGGGCGTGGTCATGAAAATCGTGATTCCTGTCTTCAGCAGATCTGAGAGGATCTTCCAGAAATCCCGGCGCGATACCGGGTCGACTCCCGCGGTCGGCTCATCGAGAAAAATCACTTCGGGCGTGTGGATCAGCGTGCATGCAAGCGCGAGCTTTTGCTTCATACCTCCCGAGAGGTTTTCTGCGAACCTCGTCCGGAACGGCGTGAGCCGGGTAAATTCAAGAAGTTCTTCCCGCCGCTCTCGGAAGCGATCCACTCTGTGGATTTCCGCGAAGAACTCGATGTTCTCGTCGACGGTCAGATCCGTATACAGGCTGAAACGCTGGGACAGATACCCGATGCGATTCTTCACCTCGGCCGGCTTCTTCCGTATGTCGTAGCCGCAAACAGAGATTTCACCACTGTCTGGCGGCACGATGCCACAGAGCATCCGTATCGTTGTCGTCTTCCCCGCGCCATCAGCACCCACGAGCGCGACCATGTCGCCCTTCTTGACCTCAAGCGAAACATTGTCCACGGCACGGTGAGGACCGAACGACTTGCTGACGGCTGTGAGCTGAATTGCGTTCATCACTATTTGATCACCGCATCTGCCGGCATTCCCGGCTTCAGCGCGCCTTCATTGTTCTCAACCTTGAGCTTCACGCCAAACACCAGCTTCGTGCGATCTTCTTTGGTTTGCACATTCTTCGGCGTGAATTCAGCAATCGGCGAGAGATAGATCACTTTGCCGGGAAATGGTTTGTCCGGGTACGAATCGATATAGACATCCGCAACCCCTCCAAGCTTCACCTTTCCAAGCTCCTGCTCATTGACATAGATCATCAGGTTCATCGTTTCAAGCCGGGCAATCGTCGCCACCACAGTCCCTGTTCCGATCAACTCGCCAACCTCCACCGGTTTCTGCGTGACGGTGCCTCCGACAGGAGCTACGATGACAGCATCGGTCCATTGTTTGCGAAGAAGATCGGCTGTCGCTTTCGCTTGCGTAGCTCTGGCTTTCGCAGCAGCGAGATCCTCTGGACGCGCAAATCGCTTGATCTTGCCGAGGTTCTGTTCAGCGACTCCGCGCTGGGCTGTTGCGATGGCGAAACGGGATTCCGCATCGTCAAGTTGCTTCTTGGTTACGGTGCCCGTGGTTGCCAGTTCCGTCATTCTCGCAAAGTCATCACTGGCGTTTTTCCAGGTCGCCTCTGCCTGACGCAGCCCTTCTTCCGCAACTTGGAGATCCTCGGCTCGCGCACCGTTGACAAATAGCCTGTATTGGGCCTCCGCAGCTTCAAAGCCAGCCTGCGCCTGTTTCCACTGAAGCTCAAGCGTTGTGCGATCTAGAATGACGAGTGTATCGCCCCCTTGCACGGCGCTTCCCTCCTCAATTCGGATTGACTCGATCTGACCCGGGACCTTGGCACTCACCTTGACCTCGATTGCCTCGAGCGTGCCGCTTGCTTCGATGATGCCTCGTCGATTGTTGCCGCATCCACCCGCGAGGAAGGCACAGAGGGCGATCATTACGGTTGTTTTCATAGTCGTTTCCAATCGCGTGCTATAGGAGTTGATTTGAGTTCTCGAGAACATGGAATTCCTTTCTTGCCTCGTCCGTCAGTGCTCCTTCGAACAATACTCTGAAAATGCTCCTAGCGGCTTGTTCTGCAGAAAAAGAGTGTTTGGAGAGGACCGCAGGATTTATGACCGCCCTTATAGAACTCGTGAGCATGTATATCAGCACTTGCTCATCGACCTCCGGACGGAACACTCGTTCATCCCGAGCCTGCGTCAACATCCTAACGAGTCGGCTGATGAGTTGCTCTTGCCGGTATTGCTCAATTTCCCGCCAAAGCGAAGGGACAAACCGATGGAAGTCAGCAATCGTCTCGCTCCGAAGTTTGCTGACGTATCGACCCATTGTCATGAGTGCTGTTGCGAGCTTTTCAACGAGGGGCTTATCCGAAGAAGCGATGCGCTCCAGCTCCCACCCAGCGGAGCGCATCATTGAATGCAAAGAGGATCTTAGAAGCTCCTCCTTGCTCGGATAGAATTTGTAGAGGGTCTTTTTGCTAATGCCAAGATCCGAGGCGATTTCATCGAGGGTTACCTTGCTGAATCCGCGCGTAAGAAACTCGTCGCGCGAGTGTTCCAGAATTCTCTCTCTCAGTTCCAGGTCTGTAGCCATGCTCTGACGTCACATAGGAAACGATAATCGTATTCTTGGTATCCTGATGAGCATTCATCCCGTAATTACAGGCTCATATTGACTATCGTTAGACATTACTTGGATACTGTTATCGTTTCCTTGGTTTCCAAGGTAATACATTCACCTGCTGATGTCAAGTTAATTCTTCACCTTTCGAAAGAAATTTTCATGATCCCGGGCACAAACCGAGATCTGTGGTACAAACTTCCCGAGCGAACCCCCATTGAACAGATACCCCAGGAATCTTTACCGTTTTGACGATTTTCAGGGATCAGAAAATGGCTCGTTTCATTCGAAAACCCTCATATCGTAGCACGATGGCTTAGAAGCGAATGCGATCTCACGTCTCATAGGTCCTCAAACCTCTCGTCACTTTCACTTCACGGCAAGTCCATTGCAATCCGTCTCAGGATTTCAGGTTTGCCGGCAACTTGAATTCAACGATCAGATACTTGGAGCGTCCGCGAGCATTTGCTTGGCTGGAATAGCGCTGACCCACGGACTCGAATCTGCCAATTCACGGGACCGAAGTCAGACTCCCTATCCCGTTCCATGTTTCGTCAGTCACGCTCCTTCCGAGCAATAGGGAAAGTGTGCCCTGCCGGAAGACCCTTGCAATTCGCAAGCTCTCCGATTGGCCATCGTGGGTGATTCGACCGCGACGCATGAAACAGAAAACCCTGGAGCACCGACATGCTTCCAGGGCTTTCTTCTCGAGTCCAAGACTTCACCGAGTCACTCCGCTTAAGAGCGGACGCTTATCGCACACTCTCCGAGCCGCGCAACGCAAGCAACTCCTCTAATCCTTTGCTGCCTAGAACGAACTCCAACTCAGATCGACAGACTTCAAGCACAGAGCGAGACCCACCGGGGATCATGCTGCAACATTGAGGACGATTCGTGAACTGAGGGTCATCGATGGTGAGCACCCCCGACTCAATCGTTATCGGAAATGCAAAACAGAAGAAAGGTTTCAAAGCCTGACTGGCCGTACCCTCCCCTTCAGCCGCAACCTGCAGAACGCACCGCCCATCCCGCCGCAAGAACACGCACCCACAGCCGTCCGTCTCCGTGCCAGCCGCCTGCCCGGACGGATAGTCAGCATCCTGTTCCACTTTTTCCTCAAACCACGCCTGCGGATCACGAATCTGGTCATTGTCCATGTATCGATGGATAAGACCGGCGTGCTGAAGAATATTGTCACGTTCTTTGACATCGACCATGACTCCATGCTGGCAGCACGAAGCGTTACAGTTCTGCATGGAGCACGCGTGCTCAAATGTCGCTTCAAACAGGATAGGATCGACGCGGAGAGGGCGACAATGATCAAGATGATGGTTGTGAAGTTCCGCGATGTGCCTTTCCGACATCAAGACCCCTCGACACGCTTCTTCAATTCTGCGAGCCGCTGCAGCGCTTCGAGGGGAGTCATGTCCTCCACATCAAGCTTCCGAATATCTTCGCGGAGACGTTCATCTTTCATCTCGAAAAGCGTCATTTGAATATCCGGCGGCGGAATGCGTCCCTTGATCTGCTTCCCGCTGGAGTAAACATTCAACTCAGATTCTTCGAGATTCCTGAGGATCTTCTTTGCCCGCTCGGTAATCTCTTCCGGAAGCCCTGCCATTTGGGCGACTTGAATCCCGTAAGCGTGATCGGCGAATCCCGGCACGACTTTATGCAGAAAGATGACCTTATCTCCGTACTCACGCACATCGACTTTGTAGTTCTTGATCCTCGGGAAAATGTCGGCCAACTCATTGAGTTCGTGGTAATGAGTGGCGAAAAGCGTCTTGGCACCGATGCGCGCATGGAGATATTCTGTCAGCGCCCACGCAATGCTGATACCGTCGAAGGTGCTCGTGCCTCGGCCAACTTCGTCGAGGAGTATAAGGCTCTTCTGCGTTGCGGTATTCACGATTGTTGCGGCTTCATGCATCTCAACCAGGAATGTGCTCTCACCCGATGCAATATTGTCGCTCGCGCCGACGCGTGTGTAGATCCTGTCAACGAGCCCGATCCGTGCCCGAGCGGCAGGGACGAAGCTCCCCACCTGGGCCAGGAGCACAATGAGCCCAACCTGCCGCAGGTAGCTTGATTTGCCGCTCATGTTCGGACCCGTGATGATGAGGATCTGATCCTCCTCGGTATTCATGAGTGTATTGTTGGCCGTGTAGCGCTCGCCCGGTGGTAGCAGGCGTTCGATCACCGGATGCCGCCCGTCGTTGATCTCCAGCCACTGGGAGTCTTCGACTTCGGGACAGACATAGTTGTTCTCGATCGCAGCGTCGGCGAGTGCGACGAAGCAGTCAAACGTCGCGAGAATACGGGCGTTTTCCAGGATTGTGGCTGAATGTTCAGCGATCGATGCTCTCAGTTCGTTGAAGACCCGAGTCTCCAGCTCCAGGATCTTCTCCTCCGCGTGAAGGACCTTCTCTTCGTACTCCTTCAGCTCGGGCGTGATGTATCGCTCGGCGTTTGTCAGGGTTTGCTTCCGGATGTACTCCGCAGGCACCTTCTCCTTGTGGGTGTTCGTAATCTCAATATAGTATCCGAATACGTTGTTGTACCCCACCTTCAGCGACGATATTCCTGTTCGCTGGCGTTCCTGCGCCTGGAGTCTGGCAATCCACTCTTTCCCGCTGTGAGCGAAATCGCGAAGCTCATCGAGATCCTTGTTGTATCCTTTTCGTATCACACCCCCGTCGACCAGGGTCAGAGGAGGGTCGTCAGCAATCGCATCGCGAAGAAGCTTGACCAGATCGTCTAAGGGATTGATGCGGTGACGGAGATCTCTCAGCGTTTCCGAAGCCAGGCACTCGACCTCGGCTTTGATTGCAGGGATGCAAAGCAGCGACTTTTCCAGCTGCTTCAATTCCCGTGGCGTCGCTCGTCCGGTCGCGATTCTCGCCACCAGTCGCTCGAGATCACCAATGTGTTCCAGGCTCTCACGGAGTTTCTTTCTGACCGCCGCATTTCCGTGGAACTCCTGGATCGCGCTCAGGCGCCCGAGGATGGGCTCCAGCTTCTTCAGCGGACGATTCACCCATGACTTCAGCAGCCTCCCACCCATTGCCGTCTGTGTACGGTCGAGAACCGAGAACAGCGTGCCGTCCGGCTGGCCGGACAACGAAGCTGTCACCTCGAGGTTGCGCTTCGTTGACCAGTCGAGCACCATGTACTCGCTGGTGTCGAACGGAGTAACCCTCTTCACGTGCGGGAGATTCGCCTTCTGAGTCTCCTGCAGGTAGTGCATCACCACTCCGGCAGCAACCACACCCAATTTCATTTCCTCAATGCCAAATCCTTTGAGCGACTGCGTCTTGAAATGATTCACCAAGAGCTCATAACAGTAATCGCTGTGGAACACCCAATCATCCAGTTTGGTATAGAGGCCGCGAAACCGGTCGCGGAGAATGCTCTCCATCGTCTCCCGATCCCGCTTCTGGACAAGGAGCTCAGAGGGTTGAAGACTATTGATCTGTTCGGTGAGATTTCTGAGGGGAAATTCGGTGACCGCGAATTCGGCCGTCGAGACATCAATGAACGCAAATCCGATCATTTCGTCACCGCGGGCGAGCGACGAGGGCAGGACGACGGCTGCGAGATAGTTGTTTTGCTTCTGGTCGAGCACTTTGTCTGAGAATGAAACACCGGGCGTGACCACCTCAATAACATCACGCTTGACGATGCCTTTCGCAAACTTCGGGTCTTCGAGCTGCTCGCAGATCGCAACCCGGTGGCCGGCTTTGAGGAGCTTGGGGAGATAGGCGTCGAGTGCGTGATGAGGGAATCCTGCGAGAGGAACCTCGCCTGCCGCGCCATTTCCGCGTCTCGTGAGCGTGATTCCAAGAACCTTCGAAGCGATTTTCGCGTCTTCCTCAAAGGTCTCGTAGAAATCACCCATTCGGAACAGCAGGATGGTGTCAGGATGCTTGGCCTTGACCTGCTGATACTGCTTCATGAGTGGCGTGGACATTGGTCGTCCTGGAAAACCCATTTGTTGAACAAGCCGTCCTCTGGTTGCTCGTCTAAACCCGGTGCGCTTGTCTTCACTGAAGATACAGAAACTTCGAGACCGAGACAACCTTCAACCCGGCATCGACAGTGCAGCCGTGCCGATTGATATTGCACGAAACTTTAGGTAGGTTCAGCCGACATAGGAACGGAGCACGACTCGATGGGATTCTACCCTCAACCCAATTTATGGCAATGCGGCCCTTTCGCGCTGAAGCACGCGCTGGTGATGCTTGGCATCCTGGCCGATGAAAACGAGGTCGCCCTCATTGCGGGCAGCCGTTGGTGGTCAGGCACGGACGAATTTCAGCTGGCAAAAGCGGCCCGGCGCTTCAACTGCGATCTGACGCTCATTCGGCGATACGATCCCGAGGTGGCGCGCCGTGAGCTCGTCTCCTACCTCCAAAGGGGAATCCCCGTGCTGCTCTGCGTAGAGGAGTGGAGTCACTGGGTCACGGCGGTGAAGATGGAACAGGGAAAGTTCATCATCTTCGACAGCAAGGAGAAGCCGGTTCTCACGATCCTGAATTGGAGAGAGCTGAAGAAAGAGTGGATCTACCATGAGAAGGATGAGCACGACAAGACCGCTGTCCAGACGATCCTCGATTTCCATCCTGTCGTTCCGCGGTTCCGTGTAACAACAAAGGCGAAATTTTCGCTCGCCCGTGCTAAATTTCTCCTGAAGCCCGGCAACCGGGGGTTTTCCCGGTTGTGGAATGAGTACCTGGCCGATCTCCTGAAGCTCTGCCGGCCCCGCACGCCGCAGCGTTCAAATTTCATATCACTGGGAGAGTTCCTGCGGCGGCATGAAGAGATGATCGTCGATCAGGTTGACTTCTGGCACGGATGGATCGAACGCTCGCAGGCCCGGCGCATCCTCCACCGCCTCCACTTTGTAGCTGACACCTACGGACTTGTCCTCCCCAGCCAGGATGAGAAACGCGGTATCGCCGGCATTACTGCGATCCTGACATTGTGGGCGGCGAGCGAGTACGGCGTCCTCCCGGTGTACAAGCCGCGACCTCACAGAGTCAAACGCTGATCCAAAGTTGGCCGTCCGGCTTTCTTATCCACAGACTTGATCTGCACGAAACGCAGAATCCCGTCCAACCTGGACGGGATTCTGGCCTCTTGTAACTGCAATCTTCTGATGACATAGCTCTAGTACAAGAACATCGGCTTCCCGAGAAGGTGAGCTACCTTCGGCCGGTAATTCTCCGAATCATACAACTCTGCGACATCAACCCGCTTGAGACCCTGCGTAAGCGTCTCAATGGGTACGGTGGTATACTTCCCTTCCTGCAACGCAACCATCTTGCCAAAATCTTTCTTCAGTGCAAGATCAGTGGCGAGATTCGCATAACTCGTTGCAACCATACGATCGAGTGCGTCGGGCTCGCCGCTCCGCATGAGGTAGGCAACCTTCTGGTAGACAGTGTGAATGCCAAGCAGTTTCTTCAACGCTTGCTCGGTCACTGCTCCAATGCCACCAAGCTTCTTGTGGCCGTAGGCATCGGCTTCACCATACTCTACAACCTGACCACCCAGGAGGTGTGCTCCCTCCGAGATAGTAACGACCGCATAGTTGCTCGGATTGGCCGCCCTGTCCTGCTCAAGGAAGCGAGCCAGTCTCTCGACATCAAACGGCACTTCCGAGATCAGTGCCCGATCGACGCCGGCCAGGTAGGCCGAAATAAGTGACGTTTCGCCGGAGTTGCGTCCGAAGAGCTCGATGACCGCGATGCGCTCGTGAGAACCCGCCACAGTCCGCAATGCCGTGATAAAATCGACGCTGCGCGTAACGGCAGTCGAGAACCCGATGCAGTAATCCGTTCCGAACACATCATTATCCATCGTCTTCGGGATAGCAATAACGGGGACGCCTTCCTTGTGCATGCGCACCGCATAGCTCTGAGTATCGTCGCCGCCGATGGTGATCATCACATCGATCTTCATGTGTTCAATTACCTTCAGCACGTGCGGTGTAAAATCAACTCTGTAATCTTTCCCAAGCTGCTCGTGCTCATGAGTCTTGAGAAAAGCCGGAATGTCTGACGTTTTCACCTTCCCGGGGTTGGTCCGGGAGGTGTGCAGAAAGGTACCACCCGATCTGTCTATGGTGCGCGTGTTCAGCTTGTTCAGAGGAAGGAAACTCTCCCCCTCGTTGTTTTTGTCGAAGTCGAAGTTAAGGAAGCCCCCCCAGCCGTGCCGTATTCCTACAACCTCTGAACCCTTGTCGATCGCTCTGTAGACGACCGATTTGATGCAGGGATTCAGTCCCGGCACATCACCGCCCCCGGTTAAGATTCCGATTCTCATTGTCGAGGTCCTTCTTGATCGTTATGAGTGCAGTGTGTTGACGCCCCATCGTTCCATCACATCTAGCATCTTGTAGTCTGTCAGATCGTAGTGGATGGGTGTCACGGAAATATAGTTCTCTCGTACAGCCGATTGATCGTATTCGAGCCCGCGGTCACTATCCTCCAGCGCTCCGGTGAGCCAGAAATACTCCTTGTTCGCGGGATCCCGCCGCACATCAAATGTATCATTCCAGACGGCTCTTCCCTGTCGTGTCACAACCACGCCCTCGATCTCTTTCTCCGGAAGCGGGGGCACGTTAACATTCAGCAGCGTTCCTTCTGGCAGCCCTTTGGTCAAAACGAGCTGCGCGAGTTTGCGGGCAAACTTGGCCGCGTAGCGAAAATCGGGCGGGCCATACGTTGCGAGAGAGACCGCCATCGAAGGTATGCCCAAGATGGTCCCCTCCGTCGCCGCAGAAACAGTTCCGGAGTAAATGATGCTGATTGCTGTGTTCGCCCCGTGATTGACTCCCGACACCAGCAAGTCCGGTTTTCTTTTCAGGAGCGCCTTGACGGCAAGTTTAACCGAGTCCGCGGGCGTGCCCTCTACTGCATACCCAAAAAGCACTCCGTTCTTCTTGAATTCCTTCACCCTCAGCGGAAAATTCATCGTAATGGCGTGCCCGACAGCGCTCTGTTGCTTGTCCGGCGCCACGACTGTGACGTCCCCGATCTTCTTCAGTTCCTGAACGAGAGCGGAAATTCCTGGCGCATCGACACCATCGTCATTGCACACCAGTATGCTCGGTCTTCTTTTCTTACTTTCCATCAGTAAAATCAAGGTATCGAAAAATGTCTTGTCATACAATCCCGCTTTGGACAGCTAATGGCATCTCCACGGATTCTGTCCCATCAGGCGCCGAAAAACCTATCCCCCACGCTTCCTCGAAGCCCTTTTTCAACCTACTCACAACTTCGTCAGGTTCGATCCTCCTGCCGAGAGCGGAAGAAAGATCGATCGTCTTTTCACGGAGATCCTCTCTCATTCGGTCACGTTGTTCACCGTTCAAATTCTTCATGAAATCCACGATTCTCAGGTGGTCACTACCGAGAAGGATCGAGCCGTGCTGAAGAACCACCTCCTGCCCGTCAGGCCGGGCATAGCGCCGCTGGGCGCTCCCCACGAGCTTTCGGCCGGAAATCTGGATTTCGTACCGTGCGGCACTTGCGAAGCACGCGACGGACGAAGGAGATCGGTACAACGATGGGAAATGAGGCTGAGACTTCTCGAGGGCGACGGGAGCTCCGAGGGCCCGCAATCCATGCGCAAGGGCCTCGCTGATTGATTGATAAGCCGTGAGAACGCCTTTTTGCGAGGCGATCATCACAACACTGTAGGTGACTTCGTCAGAGTGGAGAATTGCCCGTCCACCGGTGGGCCGGCGTACGACGTCGATACCTGCCGCCGTAGCTTTCTGCACATCGATCTCGTTGAGGTCCTGATGGCATCCGAGAGAAATGGCGGGAGGCTGCCAGCCATAAACCCGAACAACGAACGCGTGGTCGGCTACAAGAAGAGACTGGGCCAGACTCTCATCGTACGACATGTTGAATGAGCCAGTCCGACACCCGGTATTGCGAAACTGCCAGGGCATTTAGTGGTGGGCGTATCCGGAAATGATCCCCCGCGTGCTCCCTGCAATAAACGAGAGCACCTTCTGAACCTCGGGAGTCTGCTCGACTTCTTCCTTCACACGGGCGACCGCCTGTGAGACATTGAGACCCGACCGATAGATAAGCCGAAAGGTCTTGTCGAGTACTTCAATCGATTTATCGGAGAAACCACGCCGGCGGAGGCCGATGATATTCAGCCGTTCGAAAATGAGCGGCTCGCTGCCAGCCAGAATGTAGGGCGGCACATCCTTCACAACCCGGAATCCGCCCCCGATCATCGCGTGCTCTCCCACATGGCAAAATTGGTGAACGGGCGTCAGGCCGCCGAGGATCACCCAGTCACCCATGTGCACGTGGCCACCGAGCGCGCAGCAATTCGCCAGGATGACATTGTTCCCCACTGAACAATCGTGGGCAACATGGGAATAGGCCATGAAGAGGCAATCATTTCCGATCGTCGTTTTGCCTGTCGCAGTCGTGCCGCGATTCAACGTGACGAATTCGCGCACGACCGCCCTGTCACCAAGCGTCAGCGTGGTCGGCTCGCCGGCATATTTTAGATCCTGAGGGGCGCCTCCGATGGCAGCGAATGAATCAATTTTGCAATCTCGGCCAATGCGACTGCCGCTGTGGACTACCGCGTGCCCACCAATCCGCGTCCCCTCTCCGATCGTGACATCATCTTCGATAACCGCGAATGGTCCGACGTGCACGCCATCGCCAAGAGCCGTTTTGGGACTTACGAGAGCATGGGGATCAACGTGTATGGACATTATTTTCCGGAAGAGTTCTGGTCTGTAGTTGACAGCTGGTAGGAGTCTGTATGGTTCCCTGGTTTCGATTGACCTGGTTCTCGATCAACAATCGCGGCGGAGAAGTCTCCCTCAGCAACAAGGTTGCCGTCGACAAATGCCTGGCCGCGGATTTGGATGAACTTCGATCTCCGGCTCACCATCTGCACATCCAACACGAGTTGATCTCCTGGCACCACCGGCCTTCGGAACTTCACATTGTTGATCGACATGAAGTACACCAGCTTGTTCCCCGGATTCTCCAGACCGTTCAACATGAGAATGCCCCCTGCTTGTGCCATCGCTTCAATAATCAGGACACCCGGCATGATCGGTTGATCCGGGAAATGCCCCTGGAAGAACGGCTCATTGAGCGTAACGTTCTTCACGCCGACGACGCGCTCGTCAAGCTGGAAATCGATGATCTTGTCAACAAGCAGAAACGGGAAACGGTGCGGCAGGATGCGCTGGATCGCATTCACATCGAAGATGACGCCTTCCTTCTTGGCGTGCATGTATTTCTTCACCAGCTTCTTCTGCTGGTAGAGCTTCCGGACCTTGCGGGCGAATTCAACGTTGCTCGCGTGTCCGGGCCGGGCTGCGAGGATTTGCGCCTTCAGCGGCACGCCGATGAGCGCGAGGTCCCCTATCAAATCGACGAGCTTGTGACGGGCCGGTTCGTTCTTGAAGTGGAGCTTTTTCTCGTTCAGTACACCCGTCGTGCCGAGAATGAGCGAATGGTCAATTCCCAGCTTATGAGCAAGCTTCTTGAGCTCCGCATCAGATAAATCACGGTCAACAATCACGATCGCGTTGTCGAGATTGCCTCCCTTGATCAATCCTTTGTCGCGCAGCATCTCGACTTCGTGCAGAAAGCAGAACGTGCGCGAATTCGCGAACTCCGTGATGAACTCCTTTTCGAGGTTGAACAATCCCGTGTGTTGACTTCCGAGGGCCGGATTATGATAATCGATCAGCACTGTGACCCTGAAATCATCGGTCGGGAGCGCGACGATATCTACCCCCTTTTCCTCGTTTTGGTACCGAATGGTCTGGTCAATAATCAGGTAATCCTTCGGGGCCTCCTGCTCCTGCACCCCCGCCTCCAGGATCATGTCGACGAACGGTTTCGAGCTTCCGTCGGCAATGGGAGGTTCGATGTTGTCCAGCTCGATGATGACGTTGTCCACCTGAAGGCCCACGATCGCCGCCAGGACGTGCTCCACCGTATGAATCCGCACATCACCGATACCGATGACGGTTCCGCGCTCGACCTCGATGACGTGATCAACATCCGCAGGGACTTCGGGAACTCCGCCAACATCCACCCTTCGGAACCGTATGCCAAAATTCTCCGGCGCAGGCTTGAAGGTCATTGTCGTTTGCACACCCGTGTGCAGTCCCACTCCGGTCATCGTCACCGGTTTCTTGATTGTATGTTGCTGAACGAGCATGATTCCTTCCGCTTCCAGTGTTGAGGTTACCGTGCTGCCCGGTCGTTCTTCAGCGCCTCGAGCAGTTTCTTCAATTCTTCGACATCCTTCGCCAGTTCCGGGAGGGAGCGAATAATCGCCTCGATCTTCAACGCACGCATGTGCTCTTTCGCCGGAGTGCCGAAATACGATTTCCCGGCTTGCGTCGATTTCGAGATCCCAGATTGTGCCATAATGACTGAGCGATCAGCAATTTCGATATGCCCCACAATTCCCACCTGGCCGCCTAGCATAACGTTGTTTCCGACTTTCGTACTCCCGCTGATCCCCGTCTGTGCGGCAATGACCGTATGCTCGCCCACCGTCACATTGTGAGCGACATGGACCAGATTGTCCAGCTTCGCCCCACGTTTGATGACCGTCTGCCCCATTGTTGCGCGGTCGATGGTGCAATTGGCCCCGAGCTCGACATCATCCTCAAGCAACACAATTCCCATCTGGGGAATTTTCTCGTACGTACCGTCAGGCTTCGGAGCAAAGCCGAAGCCATCGCTCCCGATCACGGTTCCGGCATGCACAATCACACGGTTGCCGAGGCGGCATCCATGGTAAATCGTGACATTCGGAAAGATCTGGCAATCTTCACCGAGTGCTGCACCATCCCCGAGGACACAGCCCGGACCCACCTTCGTGTTTGTCCCAATCCGTACATCGCGACCAACGACGACGTGCGCGCCCAGAGCCACGCCCGGACCGAGAATCGCTGAATCCGCGACGACTGCTGTCTCATCAACGCCTGGCACGAACGGGTCAGTCTGGGGAGACAAATGCTTCAGGATTTGCAGGAAGGAAACGTACGGATCAGCTACGAGGATAAACGTCAACCCGGCCCTGGAATGCTGCCGGGTGTCAAACGCCCGTGAAACCAGAATTGCCGAGGCCGTTGTCGTCGCGACAAATTTCTCATACCGCGGATTGGCGAGGAACGTGAGATCCCCCGCCACGGCTTCCTCGATTTTCGCGGGCCTGAGGATCCGGACACCGGATTCTCCCGCGACTTCGCCCCCGACCAGTGCCGCGACTTCCTGAGCTGTCATCGACGATCCTTCGTCTATTTCCCTGCCGGGGTGACGCTGAGTTTCGCCAGGACCTTGGGCGTCAGGTCATATTGCTTGTTTGCGTACAAGAGGAGGATTTCCCCGCTCTTGTCGAAGACATAGTCGTAGCCATCCTCGAGTGCGATATCCTGGATGGCCTTGAACACGCGATCCTGGACAGGCTTCATGAGCTCGTTCTGTTTCGCGAAAAGATCACCGTTCTGACCGAACCGCTTGTTTCGATAGTCGGCAATTTTCTGATCCAGCTCGCGCAGCTCCTTCTCTGCATCAATCCGGCGCTGCTCTGTCATGATGAGCTTGCGCTTTTCGTAGTCATCGAACTTCTTCTGCCAATCCTGCTGCAGTTTGTTCAGCTCCCCCTGCCAATCCACGACGAGCTGATCGAGTTGCTTCTGGGCATCCTGAGCGTCGGGCAGCTGCTTCATGATCGCGTCAGTGCTGACGAACGCGATCTTCACCTGACTGCTCACCAGTGAAGGCATCACGAGGGGCAGACAGATCCACAGCCACAAAAACTTCTTCATGATCACACCCCACCTTTCTGCGTTTTCGAAATCCTCCAGCTCCCCTTGCCGTCAAACTGCGGTTACTTGGCCTTCACCGGCAAGCCGCGCTTCAATCTATCGATGACCTTGTATGTCAAATCGACCTTTGCATCTGCGTAGAGAACGTTCGTGCGGTCGAACACAAACGTGAAACCATCTTCTTTTGCGACGGTTTCAATAGCCCGCAAGACTTTCTCCCGTATCGGGGCCAGGCGTTTTTCTCTTTCCTGAGCCGCTTCACCAGTCCTGGCATCGAGCTTCTGCGTCGCGTATTCACGCCGCTTCTGGTCCAGGTCGGCAAGCCGTTTCTGCTCCACATCCTTTTTCGCCGCGGGCATAATCGATTCCTGCTTCTGATACTCCTCAAACTGCTTCTGGAGATCGGCGCCCATCTTTGCGAGGGAGTCCTGCCACGCATTCACCAACGTTTCGAGCTCCTTCGAGGCTCTCTGCGCCTCCGGTAATTCGCCCAGGATCTTCTCGGAATCGACATAGGCAGCCTTGGAAGTCTGGCCGACTGCGACGCCGACGGCGAATAAGAGCGCGGCGACAAGAGCGATGATCATAAAAATGTTCTTCACGGTGTCCTCAAGTAAAAGTGAACGATTCGGGTGATTAACAAGAATTGAGATCTAGAAACCTTTTCCAAACTGGAAGTGGAACCGCCATCCGGGGGCAGCACCGCTCGGCATCACGGCATCAAAACCATAACCATAGTCAAAGCCCACAAGACCAATGGGGTTGATGAGCAATCGAACACCGACGCCAGCCGAACGACGCAGATCCATCGGATCCATCACCTTCGGTTCCGCCCAAACATTACCCGCCTCTGCGAAGAGAAGAGTGTAGATTGGAATCGGATTAATCGCCAAGGCGACGCGGAACTCGATTGAATGCTTCAGCATCGCCAATCCTCCGCCGCCGGGACCGATGGAACGGTCCTCGTATCCGCGAAGTGGCGTCGTATTGAAATACCCCAAGCCGGTTCCGCCCATGAAGAATACATCCGTCGGCTGCACTCTGGCCTGACCGCCGATGGGAAACACCAGTCCAACCTGTGTCGAGGCGGCCAGCGTCATGCGCGTTCCACCCAAAAACGGGATGTACCAATCAGCGGAGAAAATATGCTTGTGAAAATTCACGTTCCCCGGAAGAAGCGGGCCACCGGAAAGTTCTGTCAGCAATGAGAAATTCGATCCTCTTGTCGGGAAGATCGGACTGTCAGTGCTGTTCCGGGAGATGATCTGAGAAATGCCAACCTGGGTCGTCAATCCTTCCAGATAATACGATCCTCCCGAGATAACGTCGTTGCGCTGAAACCGGACTGTCCAGTCACCTCTGAAGAGATAGTCGGGCCACCTGAAGCGCCGGCCAACACGGACCGAGGCACCCGTGATGCGGAGATCGTAGTAGAAGATCTGGCGCTGGTCGAAGAGGTTCACGCCAAACAACGTCGGCGTATCAAACATCCACGGTTCCTGGAAACCGATCGAAAACGTCCGGTAACGGCTACCCTCACCAAACTGCCAATCGAAACTCAGAACCTGCCCGGCCCCGCCGCGCAGGGGCTCCGCAATTGAAAAATTGTTGAACGTGACGCCCAACGCGCCATTAAAGCCAAAGTACCCGCTGTACCCCACAGACATATTGAACGTGTCGCTCGGCTTCTCCTCAACAGCATATTCGAGATCGACGACGCTTTTGTCGACATCGAGATTGCGCGTGTCAGGTTTAATCTTTTCCGGGTTGAAATAGTTGAGTTGGGACAGCTGCCGGGCGCTCCTCATGACCGCCGTCCGGCTGAAGTAGTCTCCGGGTCTTGTGTACAACTCACGGCGAATCACCTTTTCGTAGGTCTTGGTGTTTCCCGTGACGAGCACCTGGCCAATCCTGAATTGGTTCCGCTCTCGGACGTGTATGGTGATGTCGAGGCTGTCACCGGCGACCCGGGTCTCTTCAGGTTCCGCCTGGAACATCAGGTAGCCGTTGTCCATGTAGAGCGAGGACACATCGTTTTCATCCTCGCTGCGATAGAGGTTCTTTTCGAATTTCTCCTTGTCGTACATCTCACCTTTCTCGAATCCCAGACGGGAATTCAAGACTTCAGCGGTATAGACGGTATTTCCTTCCCAGACGATGTTCCGCACGTAATACTGCGGCCCTTCATACACATAGAGATCAAGCGTAAGATACCGCTTCTCCTTGTCGTACGAGAGTGAATCGGCAAGAATTTCCGCATCCTTGAAACCGTTCTTCCTGTAGAAATTCAGAATCAGTTTCTTGTCTTCGTCGTACTTCTTCTTGTCAAACTTATTGCTGGCCCAGAACTTCCACCATGCTCGCTCGGTTGTCTCCTTCATCGGGCCCTTGAGATCACCATCGGTAAACCGCTTGTTCCCGTGAAAACGGATGAGATCCACTTTCACCTTAGGACCCTCGGTGATCGAGACACGGAGTGTTACTCGCGAGCCGGCGGTGTCTGGCCCCGGAAGGAGCTCCGTTTTGATTGTTGCGTTGAGATAACCGTCTTCTTCGTATTTCAGGCGAAGCATCCGAACGATACTCGAAAGGTCCTGCTTCGTGACAATTTGACCCCTTACCAGGTTAATCCGCTTTCCAACCTCGTCATCGTTGAGTTCGTCATTGCCGACGAGGTCGATCTTGGCGAGACGAGGATTTTCTCTCACCCGGAGGAGCAAATAGACTCCTTCCGGCGTCCGATTTTCAATGATGACCTGGATGTCGTCAAAGAGGCGCAAGCCGTAGAGGCGTTCAATGGCTGAGCGCGTTTGTTCACCAGGGATGGAGATTTCATCGCCGACTTTGAGCCCTGAATTTGCTATGATTGCAGCCGGGTCGGCGGATTTTTGCCCTTCGACGGAAATCCCAAGAATCTTAAGTGCCTCGGAACGCTGCTGCGACTGAAGAACAGCGGAAGGGACCAAGAGGCAGGCGACAATACATGCAAGCTTAAGGCTTCGAAGCACTTTTCAGGAACCTTTCCATCCCGCGAAGGAGATCTACTCCGGTGCGTTCATCTTTTCGGACTTGTTCGCTCACCATCCCAAATCGGCGCTCCCGGCGCTGGAAATCGGCAACGGCCTCGTACAGTTGCTTGCGACGAAACGCTGGCCAGAAATCCTGAGAGATGAAGAGCTCACTATAGGCAAGTTGCCAGATGAGAAAATTGCTTATTCTTAACTCACCGCTGGTTCGAATGAGCAGGTCAGGATCAGGGAAATCCTTGGTCGAGAGGTAGCTGGTAACGAGTTCTTGCGTGATATGTTCTTTTTTCAAGATTCCCAGACGAATACCATCATACATCCGGGAAATAGCATTGGTAATATCCCACCGCCCACTGTAGCTGAGAGCAAGGATGAGCGTGAGGCCCTTGTTCTCCTTCATTGTCTCGATACCGTCCAGGAGCTCGTCCTGAACATCTTGCGGCAATTCTGTGAGATCTCCAATCGCCTTGAGTTTCACTTCATTCTGGTGCAGACGGTCTTTTTCGTCGCGAAGCGCCTTCAGGAGGAGCCTCATCAACAACGAGACCTCTTCGCGCGGCCGCTTCCAGTTCTCGGTGGAGAATGCGTACAGCGTAAGGTATTTCACGCCAAGCTGGCCACATGCTTCCACGATGTCGCGAACCGAATTAACGCCCTCACGATGTCCCGATATCCTCGGCAAACCACGCCGCTGAGCCCATCGACCGTTCCCGTCCATGATAATGGCGATGTGGCCTGGGATTTCCCCGGATTCAAGGAGACGGTCCTGGAGCCTTTTGTCGTGCCCCAATGCCTTTTCGAGCGCCAATTCTTTCCTTTCGATGAGGTCACTTCCAGCGTGACAAAAAATTTAACCTTTTTCGCCTGTAAAGTCAAAGAAAAGTTTGGCCGCCTTCAAAAGAATTGCAGAAAAGACTTAAAGAAACACAGAAAAGTATCTCTGAAAGCGCCTACCTTGACTGCACTTTCTAAATTGGTTATATTGGGATCGGAAACTCTATCGCCTTCCGATGCGTTATTAGACGTAGATGATGGCTACACAGTTCAATTTACAGAGTGAGATTTTCGATGGAAGGTAATTTCTCTAATCGGGTTCAGGATGTCATAAGGCTAAGCCGCGAGGAAGCCCTCCGGCTGGGTCACGACTACATAGGCACTGAGCACCTCCTCCTCGGGATCATCAGGGAAGGCGAAGGAATAGCTGTCAAGATCCTGCGCAATCTCGGCGTTGATCTCTACAAGTTGAAAAAAGCTATAGAAGACACTGTCCGGACGTCAGGCGGAACGTTGACAATTGGCAACATCCCACTGACCAAACAGGCCGAAAAAGTCCTGAAAATCACGTACCTCGAGGCCAAGCTGTACAAGTCAGACGTTATTGGAACGGAACACTTGCTCCTTTCGCTCCTTCGTGATGATGACAATATTGCTGCGCAAATACTTCACCAGTTCAACGTCCATTACGATGTTGTCCGAAATGAGCTTGATAACATCATCTCGGGCAAACCATCTTCTCCGCCGACTCCCCATGCGACTGAGAAGAAGCAGGAGAAATCCAAAACTCCCGTCCTCGATAACTTTGGCCGGGATCTGACAAAGCTGGCAATCGAAGACAAGCTCGACCCCATTGTCGGCAGAGAAAAGGAAATCGAACGCGTCGCCCAGGTCCTGAGCCGGCGAAAGAAGAACAATCCTGTTCTCATCGGCGAGCCCGGCGTCGGAAAATCGGCCATCGCTGAAGGGCTTGCGCTCCGAATCGTCCAGAAGAAGGTCTCCCGGGTGCTCCATGACAAGCGAGTTGTGACGCTGGATCTTGCCGCCCTAGTTGCAGGAACGAAATACCGCGGCCAGTTCGAAGAGCGCATGAAGGCCGTGATGAATGAGCTGGAGAAGGCCAAAGACGTCATTCTCTTCATCGACGAGTTGCACACGATTGTCGGCGCCGGCGGTGCGAGCGGCTCCCTTGATGCCTCCAACATGTTCAAACCAGCCCTCGCTCGCGGCGAATTACAGTGCATCGGTGCTACCACCCTGGACGAATACCGGCAGTACATTGAGAAGGACGGTGCTCTCGACCGGCGATTCCAGAAAATCATGGTCGATCCGACCACGGTCGATGAAACCATCAAGATTCTGCTGAACATCAAGTCCAAGTACGAGCAGCATCACGGCGTCCGGTTTACCGATGAGGCAATCAATGCAGCGGTCCGCCTGAGCGATCGTTACATCACCGACCGGTATTTGCCAGACAAGGCGATCGACGTCATGGACGAGGCGGGATCCCGCGTCCACCTGGCGAACATCGTCGTCCCGAAAGAGATCCTGCACCTGGAAGAGGAAATTGAAAAGATTAAGCAGGCAAAGAATCAGGTGGTGAAGAACCAGAATTTTGAAGAGGCAGCCCGCCTGCGCGATCTGGAGAAGAAACTTTACAGCGATCTGGACATTGCGAAGCGCGAGTGGGAACTCAAGGCACAGGACATCGTCTACGAGGTCGATGAAGAGAACTGTGCCGAGGTCGTCTCAATGATGACGGGCATCCCGGTCAATCGCGTTGCCCAGAGTGAGTCGGAAAAACTCCTCAAGATGGAGGAGGCGCTGCGCGGCGTCATCGTCGGCCAGGATGAAGCGATCGCGAAACTCACGCGAGCCATCCGTCGGACGAGAGCGGGATTGAAGGATCCCAGACGCCCGATCGGATCATTCATCTTCCTCGGCCCAACCGGAGTCGGCAAGACCGAGATGGCCAAGGCGCTGGCACGATACCTGTTCGATTCAGAAGACGCGCTCATCCGGATTGATATGAGCGAGTATATGGAGAAATTCTCGGTCTCCCGTCTCGTCGGCGCACCTCCAGGATATGTCGGATATGAAGAAGGCGGCCAGCTCACCGAGAAGGTACGCCGCAAGCCCTACTCTGTCGTTCTGCTCGACGAAATCGAGAAAGCCCATCCCGATGTCTTCAACATCCTGCTTCAAGTTTTGGATGATGGGATTTTGACTGACAGCCTTGGGCGCCGCGTGGATTTCAAGAATACGATCCTGATCATGACCTCAAATATCGGGACACGCGACATTAAGGTCACGGGAGGAATGGGCTTCGGCACGCAATCAGAGCAAGACAAATACAGCGCGATGAAGGGGCATATTGAGGATGCTCTCAAGCGTGTCTTCAATCCGGAATTCCTCAACCGCGTCGACGATGCAATCGTTTTCCACAATCTTGAACGGCAGCATATCCTGTCGATCATCGACATCGCATCCCGCGATCTCCTGAAGCGAATGGAGAGCATGGGCATCACGATCGAGCTGGCCGATGGGGCAAAAGAGTTTCTAGCAGACAAGGGATTCGATCCTGCTTTCGGCGCCAGGCCACTCCGCAGGGCAATTCAGAAATATGTGGAGGACCCGCTCGCCGAGGAAATCCTCAAAGGGTCATACACCGGCGGCGGCAAAGTAAAAGTAGAATTCGATCAAAAAGGCGAGGAGCTCACCTTTGCCGGATCCAAGAAAGACAAGGGCGGCGACGAACTGAAAGAACAAGACGAGCACGTTGCTGATGCTACTTAGATCTGTGCGTTCGAATTGATCACAAATCCCCCGGCATACCGGGGGATTTTTTTTCTCCAGACCTATGACCGGCTCTCATCGGGACGCCAACAAATCCTACATGATCTTCTACAAGCCCTACGGCGTCTTGAGTCAGTTTACCGACAGTGCCGGACGCCGGACATTGAGTTCTTACGGCCCATTCCCGAAGGACGTCTATCCTGTCGGGCGACTGGATGCTGACAGCGAAGGGCTCGTCCTTTTGACGAACGATGGGGAAATGAAACACCGGCTTCTGGAGCCTCGATTCAGCCATCAACGCGTGTACCTCGTTCAGGTGGAGCGCGTCCCCTCCGAAGAAGCATTAACACATCTCCGAGACGGGATCCTCATCGAAGGACGCCGAACAAAGGGAGCCTCAGTGCGATTACTCGAAGATCCGCCGTCTCTCCCTCCACGCTCGGTCCCTATCCGATTCAGAAAACACGTTCCAACTGCCTGGATAGAGATCAAATTGAAAGAGGGGAAGAACCGACAGGTAAGAAAAATGACGGCCGCAATTGGCCATCCCACACTGCGCCTCGTCAGAGTGAGCTTTGGCCCTCTCGATCTGTCAGGTCTCCTGCCTGGTTCGTGCCGGAACCTGACGAGAACCGAGTTGGAAGCACTCCGTTCATCGCTCTCGATTGGCTCCTCCCCCGAGCATTGATTCCCTCAGCACTCTTTCAGGACGGCTTTCTCATCCTCTCCGGTCCTGAACAATCCACTGCCGGACATTTGAGCACATACTTCGAGCCGGGGATCCCGCGCTCTTGAGCGGAGATCTCTCTTCAGACTGAGCTATGACGGTTTGCCGGTCTTCGATCAAGGGCATAAGAAACCCCGACGCGCACCGTGAGCGTCGGGGCCAGGGAGGTTGTTATGAAACCCGCCCAAGGTAGGAACAAAGAGCGGGCTCAGTTAACCCAACACCGCTCTCTGCAACTTTGTTCCAGCGGGATGACTATTTTGTGCACCTGTAACATGTTGACTCGCAATGTATTACAGGCGCGTTGACGCAAGGCAGAGGATTTCTTCGAAGGCCCTCAGTGGATGACGGAGTATTGAACCGGGCTTTCAACGATCGTCGAGAGCTTTGCGTATGCTGCGGAGTACATCGTTCGGATTGTAAGGCTTGCGAATCAGCTCTACCGATCCCGCTTTCAGGATTTCAGATTTGAGACCCGGCTCCAGATATCCGCTCGCCACAAAGACCGTCAGTTTTGAGTCGATCTGCTTCATGCGCTGACTTGCTTCCCATCCGTCGAGTTTCGGAAGCCCGATGTCAGAGAGCACAAGGTCGATCATACCCGAGTTCTCCTTGTGTATACGTACTGCTTCCTCACCATCCCGCGCGACGAGGACTCTGTATCCCTTTTGTTCGAGGACGGAAACTACAAGCTTCAGCATCATTTCCTCATCCTCCACGACCAGTATGGTTTCAGTACCGCCTGGTACTTCCTGGCCAGCTTCACGCGCAGCATCATTTACGGAGAAGACAGCTTCAGGCACCGGGAGCCAAATCCTAAAGGTCGACCCCTGGCCAACATCACTCTCCACATCGACAAATCCTTGGTGTTCCTGAACAACGCCAAACACCACCGAGAGACCCAGGCCAGTCCCCTTCCCGACTTCCTTCGTCGTGAAGAACGGCTCAAAGACGCGATTCTTGGTCTCGATATCCATCCCCAACCCGGTATCGGAGACACTGATCTCAACGAATCTTCTGTCCGCTGCGCCCGAAAACCGTCCTGCAAGCGCAGTTCCATCCACAAGGCGTGTTGCGATGGAGAGCGATCCACGCTCAGCCATCGCATCTCTCGCATTGACGCAGAGATTGAGCAATGCCTGGTGCAACTGGATTCGGTCAACGACGATGAGCGGCAAAGACTTTTCCAGCTGCAGCGACAGTGTGATGGTTTTTGGAAACGTCTCGCCGAGCATCTTGGAAAGCTCGCCGATGATCGAGTTCACATCCACTTTCTCGAGCGTAAAATCACTCTTACGCGCGAACGTCAGGATCTGGCGAACCAGCCCTGCCCCTCGTTCCGCCGCTTTCACAATCGCCTCGAGATAGGTTGCTCTCCGGACAGGATCGTTCAGCTTCTGATCGAGTAAGCTCGCATATCCAATAATGATGCCGAGGATGTTGTTGAAGTCGTGTGCGACGCCGCTGGCGAGAGTGCCGATGCTCTCCATTTTCTGGGCCTGCCAGAGCTGTTGCTCCAGCTCTTTCCTCTCCGTGACGTTCTCCTTCACGGCGAGCAAATGCGTGATTGTTCCTGAAGCATCCCGAATTGGAGAGATGGAAGCGAGTTCCCAGAACAGCTCGCCGTTCTTCTTCCTGTTTCGGAATTCGCCTCTCCACTCCTTGCCGGAGAGCACCGTCTCCCAGAGCTTCGCATATTCCTCCGGTGAGGTGTGACCGGATTTCAAGATGCTTGGATTTTTCCCTATGGCCTCGTCCACGGAATACCCCGTCATCTCCGTGAACTTCCGATTGACGTACTCTATCCTTCCTTCAGTGTCGGTGATGACAATGGATGATGGGCTCTGCTCAACGGCCTGATGGAGTTTTCGCAGTTCGAGTTCGGCCAGCCGGGTCTGCGTCACGTCCGAGACGATTCCGAGTATGGCGTTTCCTCCCCCATAGTTGATCAGCCGGGTAGTGTGAATCCCCACGATCCGTTTTCGATCTTTCGCAAGCAGGACGTACTCATAAGATTCGACGTTCACACCTGCCATGTGGCGGGCGTAGTTCTTCTTAATGATGGCTACGTGCTCCGGAGCAATAAGATCGAGGAAGTTGAACGTCGGAGCGTAGAATTCCTCCTTCGTATACCCCATCAACTCCACGCACCGCTCATTAGCATAAACAACCCTTCCCCCTTTGTTGATGTAGATCATGTTGGGGGACTGCTCCGAGAGTGTCCGGAATTTCTCCTCGCTTTCCTTCAGGCGTTGAGTGGCCGCCCGGCGTTCTGTGATATCCTGGGCAAGGGCGACCACAACCTCCTCCCCGAGGTACATGCTCCGATTGAGGCGAATCTCCTTCGGGAATATTTCACCATTTTTCCGTTTTCCCCACCATTCGAAACGCTGCGGTTCCCCCGCGAACGTCCGTTGCACCGCCTCCATGGTTTTTTCGAGATCGTTCATCCCCGGCGCGCCAAGATCGACAGGATTCCTGCCGATGAAATATTCCCTCGGGTATCCATACATGTCAACCGCTCCCTGGTTAACATCGAGGAATTTCCCGTCCTTATCCTGGATGTAGATTGCATCGACGACGCTGTTGAAAAGTTCCCGGTAGCTCGCCTCGGATTTCCTCAGCGCGTCCTCAACTCTTTTCCTTTCTGAGATGTTGCGCTGGATAGCCAGAAACCCTGCGATCGCGTTCTTCTCGCCGATAATCGGGCTTGCAGATCCCTCGACGGTAATGAGGACTCCCGCCTTTGTCCGGTTAGTCATTTCCCCTTTGACCACCTTACGCTGCAAGAGGGCTTCCCAGAAAACTTCATACCTGGGTTTGTCCAGAGTCCCACTCTTGAGGATCCGGGGAGTAACTTTCCCAACGACTTCCTCTGCCGTATAGCCGTAGACATTGGTGAATTCAGGATTTACAAACGTAAATACACCATGAGGGTCGGTCGTGAAGATGATCTCGCCGGAGGATTCGACGGCTTTCCGCAGCATCACGAGTTCTTCCTGAGCCTTCTTCCGGTCTTCGAGATTGCGGGCCACGACCAGCGTCGCCTGATGTCCTTCATACCGAATCGGCGTCGTCGCGATTTCGACGTCCACCGACGATCCGTCAAAGCGAAGAAACTTCCCTTCAACGAACGGTTGATCGGCTACCTCCCTGGTTTGCGCGTCCACTCTCGTTCTCACAGTCGCTTTGGAATCAGGGTGCACGATGGCCAGAATTGATTTCCCGAGAAGGTCCTGCATATCTCTCGCACCGATCATTTTGACCCCGGCCCTGTTCACATAGACGAACTTCCCGCCAACGTGAACAGCAATAGAATCGGGCGAGAACTCAACCACGTGACGATATCGGTCTTCGCTTTCTCGCAATGCCTCTTCCTTATGCCTTCTGTTTTCTTCGATCCCGATCGCCGCTGCGAGAATTCCCATGAGCTTCTCGTCCTCTACCGTGGGGACAACATCGCGCTGAAACACGACGCAGAGCGAGCCGATGTTCTCCTGCCCGAGACGGACCACGTGTCCGATGTACGTTTTGAGATCATATTTCCTGACGTTGGGGTCACTGACGAAGTATTGCGTCGATGGGAGATCCCGAACCACCAGCAAGTCTTTGCCATGGTTCTTGATCAAGTCGTAGCACAGATGCCCTTCAGGCTTGTCTTTGTCCCTGAAATCGGCCGGGGTATTCCACTGACCGACTGAACAGAGCAAAGCTCCCTCCAGCCTGTTATAAAGTGCGGTTGCTCCTCCCATCAGTTCGCCGCAGAGTTTAACGAGAGCATCGATATTCTTCGACGGATCGGCACCGAAGGATAGGAAACAGTCCCTCACACTCGTGAGCCGATGCTCGGCGTCCTTCCTTTCTGTGATGTCCCGAATGATCGCGAGGATACGATGGTGGCCGTTGATTTCGACATCGCGTGAGCTCATCTCGGCGGGGAACGTCTGCCCATTCTTTCTGCGATGAAGTGTCTCAAACCTCTTCCCGTTCTGCTCTCCCATGGCGGCCATCTGCCGATCGAGATCTCCGCGGGACTCAGGCGCAGCCAATTCACGGATAGTCATTCCTTCCAATTCACTTTTTGTGTACCCATACGCTGCAAGGGCTGCCTCGTTCGCATCGACAATCATCCGATCTTGACCGAGAAGGAGGAGAATGTCATCTGAGATTCGCGGCGACGTGAGCGAGGTCTCCAATAGTTTGCTCTCATGATCGAGGTGAGTGATCGGTCCTGGTGCGGGACCGGTCCCCCAGGAGGCAAACCGCAATGTGACAATCCCTGCGACGGTAAGAAAAAGGTATGTGAGTACTACTGCCTGTACGACCCGCCCGTCACCAGCGGTGACGAAATAAGCGATCATTGCCAGGAGAGCCGAAGCGATCGAAAAAGCAACGATTGCGGTCCGCAAAGAAACCGCGTGAACTCTCTTTGCAGGCATCATGAGTCCTCCGAGGGATGGTGCGTCAGGCTGACAATGTCCGGGTCCACAAGCACGCTGGGGAACCAGCGTGATGAAACAAAATCCCCTTGAATCGTAGAGAAGCAGCAGATTTTGCAGCTGGTTCTGGGATAATATAACAAATAGATGGTAGGTCGCCAACGGTTCTTAGTAACGAGAAAGTCGGTCGGTCTTCCTCCGCAGGGTGGCCGTTGGTTCGAGTGGAGAGTCAGTGACGGGCGACGGCTTGGGATGGAGATTGGCGCTTATCGGTGAAAAAGGACAAAGCAGACGGTTTCAAATGATGTCGAGAGGCAGAAGCCGGCAGGGCATTGGATGTGGATGTTTCCGAGCTATCGTTTTTCCGCGACAGCTATAAGATCCGCGGACGTCAGGGGTTCGAAGGGTTCCAAGAGCATATTTCCAAAAAACTCCACACTACGCGTACCAATCTCCCGAAAAATATCCCGCAGCTCCTCGCTCAATACCGGACGGAGACGAACGGTTTCTCGCTTCTCCGCCTCACTCAGAGTCCCCGCGGATTGCGTGACGACAGAAAAGAGGATGTCATCCGCCTTATAGTCATAGACACGGGTAATTGTTGTTCCGTTTATTTCTCTGCTATTCAAGACGTGCTCCTGCCGTGCAAGAATCTTCGCATAGTTAAGCACCTGGACAAACAGCAAACCCTTACTGCTGAGGACGTCACTGAGGCTTGCGAGTGCCTGCCGAAGTTCGTTGCGCGACAGCAGGTGAGGAAGCGAGTTTCCCATTACAAACACGGCGTCGAAACTTTCTCGCCATTCCGGCGGCGTGTCCTGAAATCCTCCTTTGATTACCTTGAAATCAGCCTGATACATCCTTGCATTGTCCTTTGCCAGCCTTACCATCTCCGAAGAAATATCCAAAGCCGTGACATCGACGTCGAGTTGCGAGAGCAGTATGGAGTGAAATCCCGAACCGCATCCAGCGTCGAGTGCGCGCTTGATGCGATACCGCTCAACAAGAGCACGAAACACCGGACGTTCTTTTTCGAATCGCCTTTCAAAGCCTGACATCGCATCGTACTGAGGTGCGATATTGTCGTAAAACTCCTCGGCAGTACGAATGCGGGCACCCGGGGAATCATCGACTGGTTTCATTCTTCACTCCCCCAGAACCAAAATGCTCATAAGCTTGAGTATCCAACTCCTGGAACCGGCGCGTGTACTCCTCTTTTCCGATGCTATTCTGCCATGAACCGGCGAGTATGGCCAGGCCTGTGACTGCCACGAAGACTCCTGCAACGAGGCTCCCAAATACCCATCCAGGAATGGCGCGCTCACTTTTCGCCGCGCGAACCTCCAGAGTGTTTTTCACCGGACATACTTCCACACATTTGTAGCACGCCATGCACTCATCGCTCCAAATCCTCTTCGCCTTGTGCACGGGAATAGCAGCCGGGCATGCTCGCGTGCAGAGTTCACAATCGACGCAGGTTTCCTTGTTTCGAGTGATCTTCAGCGGACTCAGCACACTGAGTGCGCCCAGCAATGCTCCGTATGGGCACAGATAGCGGCACCAGAAATTCTTCACAACCACCGAGAGGAGAACCAGCACAATAATCGTCCAGAGGGCGAAAGAGGAAAGGTGAGCAAAAAAAAGATACATCTTGACGTCCGCCATTCGGTTATAGGGGCTCTCGATGAAGTCCTTGAGCGCGGGCACTTCCATTTGCCAAATGGCGTAAACGAAAAAGAGCAGGAGAAAGTACTTGAGAGATCTCAGGGGGTAGTCGAGCCACTTTGAGAGATGCACCGTACGGCCAAAGAGTTTTTCACCAAGCATCCAGAGCGACTCGCTCAACGTGCCGACGGGACATAACCAGCCACAGAAGGCCTTCTTGAGAAGAAGGGCGCTCAGAAGGATCGCCATCAGAATAAAGAGTCCTGATGGATGGATCGTATTGACAATCCCTGCCTCAATCCAGTATTTCAGACTTATCAAGGCGCTGATCGGCAAGAACCCCTCCCCCCCAGGAGGTCGGGTGAAGTACGGCGAACTTCCGTTCGTCAATCCCCAACGCATGAAGAGATGGAATTCGATCCCAATCCAGATGCACAGCAGCGCGAACATGGTCTGAACGACTGCGCGGAGAAATTGCGTGTCGTACCGGAACCGCCACGCCAATCGTTGGTGCCAGGTCGGATTGGACAAGGACATTTTTCTGGAACGGCGAAGTTCGGGAGGGATCCTCCGTGCCTTGTCCAGAGTCAGCTGTGGTGCACCACCGTGACCCGCCAGGTCGCGTTTATTTCCAAGTTGCGCGATCTCCGGATCTGACTCTGCGGTCAGAGAGATTTCAGTTTCTTTCGTTGTCATGCCTTGACACTTCAACCCGCAACTTGCACCCCGATTCCGGCAACCTATCTTGATTCTTGGTATATCAGACTCTTTGGTCCTAAATTACAGCACAACATTGTTATTGTCAAGCAAAATCCCCTTCTCAATGGTGGTAATGTCGTTCCACGAATGTGGAAACTCACCGACCAGATTCCCACAATTGCAATTCCTGAGAATACCGCCCCCGGGCCCGCGGCAAAAACGGCAGTCAGATGCAATTCTCATTCGTTTTCAAGGACACGGCGGCAAAACGACACCGCCATTTCTGGCACGACCGTTGAGTCTTCCACCTGCGATTCTTAGCTTCGGCGTATTTTGATTATACTTAGATCATTCGGAGATGATATGCCAAGATACAAGATAGCCTGGCTTCCCGGGGACGGAATTGGCGTCGATGTCCTGAAGGCCACAAAGTTGGTGCTCGACAAAGTCGGTCTCGATGCTGAATATATTCACGGAGATATCGGATGGGATTATTGGTGCCGCGAAGGGGATGCTTTTCCTCAAAGGACAATCGACTTGCTCAACAGGGTTGACGCTGCACTGTTCGGTGCAATAACCTCCAAGCCGGTCAAACAGGCCCAGAAGGAACTCGCTCCGCCCCTACAGCCGAAGGCTCTCACGTACCGGTCCCCCATCGTTCGAATGCGACAGCTCTTCGATCTCTTCATCTGCCTACGGCCGTGCAAGGCGTATCCCGGCAATCCACTGAATTTCAAAGAAGGGATCGACCTCGTCGTCTTTCGCGAGAACACCGAAGACCTGTATTCAGGAGTTGAATTCTCTCCGGTGCCGGCTGAACTGGCGGACGTGCTTGACCGAATCTCCAAGCCCTTTGCACCATTCGCGAGGCTTCCACACGATCAGTACGCCGTTTCGTGCAAGATCAATACCTTTCATGGATCCGAGCGTATCGTCCGGGC
>Ga0315274_10000340_pt1 | contig 72875 bp, 67 predicted proteins | sample YL17G02_20_MG_FD_203700 | JGI IMG/M metagenome (GOLD analysis project Ga0315274, IMG submission 203700) | Sediment microbial communities from Yellowstone Lake, YNP, Wyoming, USA - YL17G02_20 | ecosystem: Environmental > Aquatic > Freshwater > Lake > Sediment | place: USA: Wyoming | collected... | reverse complement strand
GAGCTGCGGAAGCTGCGGCTCCGTATCGGCCGTTCGTCGGTGCGCCGGATCCTGAAGGACGAAGGTCTCACGCCGTCGCCAACCCGACGAGGGCGCGCCGAAGAGACACTGTGGCGGAAGTTCATCCGGCCGCACGTGAACACGCTCGTCGCGTGCGATTTTTTCACCAAAAGCGTTATCACGCCGCTGGGCCTACGGCTCGCGTACTGCCGCGCGTTCATCCACGTCGGTACGCGGAAGGTTTTTCTCAGCCCGCCCACGTATCACCCGCACGAACGCTGGGTCCAACAGCAGGGACGGAACCTGCTGATGTGGCTCGAGGAACAAAATCTCCAAGCCAGGTTCCTCATCCACGACCGTGACAGCAAGTTTTCGGCTGCGTTCCGTCAGCTCTTCCGCAACGCTGGCGTGCGCTGCCTACGCACGTCGATGCTGGCTCCAGATGCGAATTCTTTTTGTGAAGCGTGGATCGGAGCCCTAAAAAGAGAGAGTCTCGACTATTTCCTCTGCTTCAGCCTATGTCATCTAGAGCATATAGCACAACAATTTGTCCGTTTCCACAATAGGTTTCGCCCTCATCAGGGACTCGGCAACCTGACGCTGCCCGCGGCAGCAGCAGGGCCACCGCAAGAACTCGTGTCCGATGTTGCTCCGGAAATCGGCCGCATTCGCTGCCAGCGCTTCCTCGGCGGACTGCTGCGCCACTACTACCGCGAGGCAGCCTGAAATCTCGCCGTCCCACGCAGCACATTTTTCATTGCGACTACGTATGCTGCCGTCGCGCGCGCTGGGCGCTGCGCGAGGGCGTCACTCCGCGAGCGGCGGCGCACCACTATCATGAATCGTTCAAGAACGCACCCGCGCGGTTGAGTCGGCAGGCCCTCGACATTCTGAGCCAGTGCTCGTGGACCCGCGCGGCCTGTCGAACGGGCAGCTTGAGCGCTACGTTGTGCAACCGTCGGAGGATCTGCGCCAGGTGAAGCGCTGAACCGCCGGGCGCGATTCATTCAGCGGACACCGACATTTTGAACCAGCGCCCGTGGACCTGCGCGCCGCCCGCCACGGCCGGAGATCGCTCCACCCGCATCCTGGTTTTCGTGGTCGAGCCAAAAAAATCGCCGCTGGCGAGTGACCAGCGGCGATCGCAAAGTCCAGTCGGATACTTGAGGGCCCGGCGCAAAGCCCGGCGTGTCGGGGGTGGCTTTCTATCCCGAGATCAGCCGCTCGAGAAGCTGCACGAGAGCGTCGCGCAGCGCGGACTGAACACCATACTGCACGCCTTCCAGGTATGTCTCCCAGCTCGGCGCGAGGACGCGCGCGCCCAGCTCGGACTTCGCAGTCAGGAGGACGACGTCCTCGATGGGCACGTCGGAGTAGTTCCCTCTCGTCTCGGTGGGCACGGCCGCGATCTGGTCGACGACGGCCAGGCCTTCGATGACGCGGCCGAACACGGTATAGCCCGGGGACGTCGCGCTCAAATTAAACGCGGGATTGTCTGCGACGTTTATATAGAACTGCGAGGTGGCCGAGTTCGCGTCGTCGCTGCGCGCCATCCCAATGGTGCCCCGCACGTTCAGCAGGCCGTTGTTGGCTTCGCTGGCGATGGGGTCGTGCGTCGGCTTCGCCTCCAGCCCGGACACGTAGCCGCCGCCCTGCACGATGAACCAGTGGATCACGCGATGGAAGACCGTGTTATCGTAGAAGCCTTCGTCGACGTACTGCAGGAAGTTTTGCACCGTATTCGGGGCCAGCTCCTCATCGAGCTCGATGAGGAACTCGCCCATACTGGTCGTGATCCGAACCCGCGGCGGTCCCTCCACCAGCGGGTCGCCGGTCGGGCATCCGCCGCAGATAAGGGCAGCCCCGAGCAAGAGGCCCAGTGCTGACTTGGCTTTCATGATCCTGTTCTCCTTTGGGGTGCTACGCCCACGATCGCACCGTGTGTCGCTCGTTCTTCGGCGGGTGCTTGACGGATGCCCGCTACTGGCCAGCGGCTGGTGCCGCCGCCGCCGGCGTTGGCACCGGTGGAATGAACGCTTGCGGAAGCGTCGAGCCCAGCGTCGACCGGATGCCCTGCAACACCCCAGCGTTCCCGGTAGTCTGCTGCAATGCACGATTGGCGTTGTACTGCGCCAACGGATCGTAGTGGACACCGACATTGAACGGGCCGGGGATCAGGTTGCGGAAGAACCATTCCTGCACGAACGTGTCCACGGTATAGGGGATGTGCAGGATATCGCCCGCCCGTAGGGCGAGATCGGGAGTTCGGCCCGCGAACATGTCGCTGAGGTTCAGCTTCACGTGCACATCCTCGCCGTTGGCCCCGGTCCGGATGAGCGTCGCGTCTTTCGCGTCCAGGTAGTCCCGCAGCCCCCCCGCCGCCATCACCGCGCGCAGCACGGACAAGGTGCTACGCGGTGGGATCATGATCGGTCCGGGGCGGTTCACGACGCCGTCGACGTACACCGCACTGCTCTCCGCGGCCTCGACGATCAGGAGGTCGCCCGACTCCAGCGGGGGTGCCTGCAGCACGCGGCGCAGGTCGTTCATATCGGCGAGGTTATAGACCACTTCTTCCTGCGCAGGATTGATCGGCCGGTGGCGAACGCGCCCCGAGATGTCGCGGCTTAGCCCGCCGGTGGTCGCGGTTTCGCCAAACCCGCCGGCGACGGCCAGCGCGTACAGAATGTTCCGCTCATTCTGCCGGAGCTTCACCAAGCCGGGGGTTGTGGCGGCGCCAAACACGAGCACGGTCGTCGTTTGTGCGTCGGCCAGTTGCACGTAGACCGACAGGTCCTTGACGACTTTCGGCACGTGGGCCGTGATGATGGCCTGCTCCACCTGGTTCAGGGTCAGCCCCTGGACCTCGATGGGCCCCACGAGCGGCGGGACAATACGGCCGTCGTCGTGCACGCGCAGATCCAGCGCGACTGGCGTGTAGCGCTCGTCCGCGAGCCCGAACATCCGGATCGACAGGATGTCGCCCGGCCTGACCTGGTACGGATGGATATCCGTCAGCGCCAATGCAGCGAGATCGACCGGCGCCGGTGGAGTCTCCGTCACCGCCTCCTCGCGTTCCGTCAGCTCGACGGCCGAGATCCGCTTGTCGGCGCAGGCGGATAACACGGTCAGGAAGACGGTCAGGACGGGCAATGTCAGCTTTGCCAGCAACGCGCCGCGGCGCGGGGAGGGACTCCTCGTGGCGCGCCGGCGCGAGGGTGAGGTGGTACCATCGGGAAGCGAGCCCGACAGGATCTTCTCCGCGTGCATAGTTGCCTCCTGTGCCCGCCGTCATCCACACGGCGCGTTGGGCAAAGACCACGCGCACGATATAGGCACGAGGCTTCCATGTCTATGCGATTGAGGGCCAACCGGGCGTGTTCAACGCTGCTCGGCCGCTGAAACTTGACTGGTGTCTCGTATCGTTTGCAGTAGCCGCTCGATCTCGGCGCGTTCCTCCGGAGTGAAAACCGGCGTGCTCTTCTCCGTGGCCAGCGCTTCGTTCAGGTGCCCGGCAATCGGCGCCCAGTCGTTGAGCGCGTAACAGACCTGTGCGAGGTGAAACAGCGACCGGGCGCGCAGCGCCGAGCCCGCGCCAGCCAGCTCCGCGCAGCGGCGCAGCTCATTCCGCGCCTCTTCCAGTTTGTCGGGCATCTTCCGCAGGATGAAGGCCAGCGTGTCGCGGAAGTTCGCGTCGTTCGGCCGGAGTACCACCGCCGCACGCGCGTAGGCGAGGGCATCCCCGTAAGCGGCGCGCTTCTCCGCTAGGATCCAAGCCAGATTGTTCAGGGCTTCGGGTTGGGAGGGGTTGAGCTGCAGCGCGGCGCGGTAGGCCTGCACGGCGCGATCGATCTCGCCTTTCCCGTAGGCCAGCTCGCCGAGCGACAAGTGCGGCCGCACATCGCCGGGTGCGAGCTCCACGGCCCGCTGACAGAGTTGGACGGCCGCGTCCAGATGAGCCGGCGATACTCCCAGCATCGTCGCGGCCGAGAGGAGGATCTCCGGACGCGGACGGTCGCTGTCCTGCTGCGCCGTGGCTAATGCCACGATCTCGTCATAGCGCTTGGCCTCGGCGAGCAGTACCAGCCGAGCATGGAGTACCCCGAGGTGATCCGGCGCCAACGCGCTGGCGGTATCGAGAGCCCGCTGCGCCGCCGTCGCGTCGCCCTTGGTCCGGTACAGATCGTGAAGGAAGAGCTGCGCCAGCACGCTGGCCCGCCCAGCGTCCGTGGCGGTGAACGCTTCCAGGCCGGCGAGCGCGGCGTCCGGCTGTCGAAGAGCCACGAGCGCACGGGCGCGGAGCACCTGCCAGGCCTCGCTGTCGGGCTGCTCCCGGAGGAGCTGCTCCACGGCCGTCTGAGCGCTCTGCAGACTCGCCGTGTCCTGTCGTCGGCTCGCGATCTCGATGATCAGGTCCAGCGCAGCGGGGTTCTTGCCGTCGATCTGACGAGCCGCCCAGGCCGCCTGACGGGCCGCCTCGAGATTGTTGAGGGCCAGCTCGGCGCGGGCCCGCAAGAGCAACAAACCCGCGTCGCCCGGATTCACCTGTGTCCCCCGATCCGCCAGGTCGCGGGCCGTCGCGAAGTCCTCCAGCCGAATCGCCAGCTCCACCAGCCCCCGATAGGCTTCCGCGCTGGCCGGCAGCGACCGCGCGGCCTGTCGGAGCAGCTCGCGCGCTTCGGCCAGCCGCTCGGGTGTGCCCTCGCCGACGGCGCGCACGGCCCGCACCCAAAGGAGATCCGTGTCGTCGGGCGAATTCTGCTCCAGCTCGGCCAGGAACTTCCCGGCCAGTTCGCGGTCGCCGGCCTGGTTACGGGTGAGCAGAGCCTTCGTCAGGCCGCGCTTGAGCTGGGCAGAGTCGGGATAAAGCTCCAGACCCTGCAACCAGGTAGCGATCGCTTGATCGAGGCGCTTCGTCTGGGCGTAGAACTCCCCGAGCGCGGCGTGGCCGAAGCCGTCCTGGGTGACCTGCAGCAGCGCGCGGTAGTCCTGTTCGGCGAGGTCCGGATGCCCGACGCTGGTGTGGTACGACGCACGCAGCAGGTACGCTTCGGGTAACGGCTGCGCCTCGACCAGCTCGGTGAGCACCCGCTCGGCCTCGTCAAAGCGTTTCTCCGCCTTGAGAATGGCGACCCGCGTGCGGGCCACGGTCGGCCGATCGCCACCCGCCGCGGCGGCTTGCTCCAAGTACTCCAGCGCGCGATCCGCGTCGCGGGTCTGCGCGTAGCTCAGCCCCGCCAGGCGAACCAGGTCCAACGGGTCCTTCTGCGCGGCGGTCAGGCGCAGCTCCAGCTCATTGATCGCCTCACCGTACTGCCCCTGGCCGACGGCCAGAGCAAGTCGCCACGTGCCGACCAGCCGCTCGTCCAGTTTCTGCTTGAGCTGATCGAGCAGGGTTCGCGCTTCCGAGAAGCGCCGCTGCCGTTGCAGCAGCGCGAGCAGCCGGTCGGCGATTTCCGGCGCCCCGCTGGTCTTGAAGCCGCTGGAATAGACGGCCTCGGCACTCGCAAAATCGCCGGCTTCCTCATACAAGCCACCCAGCAGCAGGAGCGGCCCGGTTCGCGTCGGGTCGGCCTCCGTGCAGTATCGCACGAGCTCGACAATCTCATTCTGCCGCGCGCGGCGGTCCGGCGCAGCCAGCCACAGCCGAGCCTGGTGCAAGCGCCACAGCAGCCCATTGTTGCCCTCGACGGCCCTGATCTCGTCGACCAGTTGTTGGGCGGCCGGCTGGTCCTGCAGGATCTGCGGCAGTTCGAGAAGCAATGCGCGCGCCTGGATGTCCTGCGGATCTTCGGCGGCGAGGGCGCGCAGGGCGGCGATGCCGGTGGCAACCTCGCCCTTCCGCAGGTCCAGGGTGGCGAGCGCGACCGCGATGCGACGCTTGTCCTCGGGTGACGCCACGGCTTCGGCTGCCGTGCGCAGCGCCGCGCGGGCCTCGTCCACCCGCGCCCGGTTTGCCAGCAGGTCGCTGAGCGCCAGCCACGGCATCGCGTGCTCGCCGGACCGCTCACATGCGGCGCGCAGGGTCTGCAGGGCTTCGTCGACCTGCCCGGCACCGGCATGCAACCGGCTCAGGGCCATGAGTGCGGGGAGCGGGTCAGGGCATTCCGCGCTCGCCCGTTGCAGCTCGGCGGCGGCGGCGTCCGGTCGGCCCTGTTGCTCGGCGATGGAGGCGAGCAGGATGCGGACAGCGACGCGCTCCGGGTCCGCGTCGCGCAGCTTCGCCAGCTCGTCTGCCAGACTATCGAGCGCGCGGGCTCGTTGCTCCGGCAACTCCTGCCCAGCCAACCCCAGCCGGGCTGCCAATTCCAAGACTTGCGCGTCGACGTCTCTCTGCGGCTCCGTCAGTGACCCCAGTACGTCGCGCGCCGCGCCCCAGGCACCCTGACCAAGATAGAGGCGTGCCAGTTGCTTGGTGCCCTCGGCACCTGTCGGCCGCCCGGCGGTTTCCTTCGCTAGCACCTTGGCCGCCCGGCCCAACTGCCCGGTCCGGGAATACGCATCCGCAAGCAGGGTCCGGATCAGGGGGCGCGTGGTCGCGCGGTCCGCCACCGGCGCGAGCAGGTCGATCACCCGGTACGGCTCATTCTCCGCGCCGGCGACCAGGGCCTGAAGATAGGCCGCCTGTTCCTCGAGGGCCGCGTTGGTCCGCAGCAGCTTGGCCGCTTCCAGGAACTCGTCGAGTGCCTGGTGCGCGTCGGGCATGCGCCGGGCGACCACGAACAGCTCCAACGCCAGCGGGAGGATCTGGGCGCGCTGCGGTCGGTCCTTGAAGCGGTCCAGCGTGTCCTGGGCAAGCTGCCCGCCTTGCTCCTGTGCGCGCGTCAGGAGCGCGAGCTTCGCCTTTTGGCCAAATAGCGCCGCCACCCAGTCTCCGGGATCGACGTAGAATTCGGTCAGCGACTCGGGATCGATTTGTCCGGCGGACTCGAGCTGCGCCGCGGCCCGCTCGTATGCCCCCTGCGCCATCCATTCCTCGCTGAGCGCCAACCGTACACGCGGATCGGGCGAAACGGGTTTCTCGCCTTCCTCCAGGTCACGCCGGATGGCCACGGCGTCGGCTTCACTCAGCGGACGTCGGGCGCGTTCCGAGAGGGTGCGTACCAGCGTGGCCCGCTGAACGTGGGCCAGCGCGGAATCGGGGTCGTGCTCCAGCGCGCGGTTCAGCCAACCCAATGCCGCGGCTTCGCGCGCGGCGTCACCGCCCAGCGGGACGGCCTGGGCGTCCAATGCGCTAAGCAGAACCAATGCTTCGATAAGCTCCGGCTGCTGGACGTGCTCGGCGGTCAATGGAGCGACCAGCGCCTCCAGGGCCGCGCGGCCGTCGGCCTGCTTCTCGAGGTAGATCAGGGCTTTGGCCCGGGCGACCGTCGCCGCGGGGTCGTCGGGCACCGCTTCGAGCCGTTTCCCTGCGATGTACTCGAGCTCAGCGGCATTGCCCGTCGTTTCGTATAGCAGGGCCAGCCGCCGGAACGCCAATTCGTCGTTCGGCTGCGCGCGGAGTATCAGCCGGTAGGCGCCCATCGCCTGGCGGATGCCGTCCTGCGGCAGAGGCCGCACGGAGAGGTTGGCCTGCGCGTACCTGGCGAGCACCGCCACGTCCTCGGGGTGCACCGACACGTAGCGGCCCAGCATGCGCCGCGCTGTCTCCCAGTCGCCGCGCTCGTAGGCCGCGTTGCCCTCCGCAAAGGCCGCCCGGATCATCATCCCCTTGCGCACCTTCCAGCCGACATAGGCTCCGCCTACGAGGAGTACCGCAATGACGGCGGTACTCACGAGGATTTTCAGCTTGCGATGCGTAGACCCAGATTCATGAGCAGCCATACGACCTGCCCTCCACGACGAGACTTCTGTCGGGCTGAGGCCAACGCCTCATGAAACCCCCAGATGATACCCCAGGGGCCGTTCGCGCTCCAGGGTGGTCAGGAGCGCGGCCGGCTGGCGACGGCCGCCCGACGCGCAAGAGCGTCGCCCTCCGGCGCTGGCCGGAGGGCGACGGAAGGAGAAAAAGTAAAAGCAGGAAGACTTGCAGCGCTCCCTGCCGTTGAGGAACCTATGTGATCCGCCGCTTGGCCCACGCCGTGAGGCTGAGTCCTATGGCGCCGAGCACCACTGCACCGGGCGCTGGGATTAGCTCGAGTTTATTGACGAAGCTATCGCTACCGTTGACAGCGATCTCACGAACATGAATGCCGGCCCGTAGGCCGCCGGAACCAGCTCCAATACCCAAGGCGTTGATCACGTCATCATAGGTGTTGATACCGGTGAGGTCAAAGCAGATCGTCAGCGATTCATCAACCTGATCGACGCCCCACGCAGTTGGCCCTGATTCCTCCGCCGACATGAACCCATAACCCTTCTTGAGAAGCGGGTTCTCATAATCGGTCGAAACGTTAAAATTGATCCCGGGGGCGTTTCCGCCAGGGAGGTTACGCGGATCTACAAGCCCGTCAAACTTATTCCCATGGGGCAGAAAACCATCCTGATAGAAATTCGTGCCAGTGCTATTGAGCACGCTGTCGACCCCAAGCAGTGTGCCATCGTCGAAATACACTTCCGTGATCGACCCCTGGGCCGGATCCATCCAGAAAGTGAAATTAGCTTGGTGCGGCTGCCCGTCAACGCTTGAGACGGTCATGAACAAGCTGCCAGCAATATTGTTTGAGCCATTGTTGGTGATGTTCGTAAAGCCGTACGTCGCGAGACCGGCGAAGGCCACAGTGCCGCCAAGCAACACCAGCATTGCCGTCGCGATTAGCTTGTTTCTCATTTCACTCCACCTCTGTTAGCGGCACGCCCTACGTACGTGCCCGCGGCATAGTCTTTAACGGCCCTGGCAGTGCCCTCCGGCGAACGCCGGAGGGCACCACCAGCAGCCGATCTTCACATCATACGCGGCGTTTCAACCAGCCGACGAGGCCGAGGCCGAGCGCGCCCAGCACCACTGCACCGGGCGCGGGTACTGTGGGTCCATCCAGCTCTTCACGGGTAGGCTTGTCAGGTGGGGGGACCTGCGCGACTACCCACACACAGCGAGCACCGCCGCCGGCCCAGGTGAGCTCGTATGCCTCGAACGGAAGCGACTCCCCGGGACGCCAGGCGCCGAATAACAGCGACACCGGCTCCTCGGGCTGGCTGTCAAACCAGAGCTCGAAACTCAGTGCCGCCACCGGATTCGTCTGCGTGCCGGCAGCGGCGATTTCCGGCCCACCGGCCGGGGCCTCGCCCAGGATACTCCACTCGGCGGCATCGAACGCCCGAAACGTCGGCGATTCGAATGGGCCGCCTTTCAGAATCGCGACCGCGACGAGGTCGATGGTTCCGTCGCGCGCGTCGGTGTAGTCGAAGCACTGACCCCAACTGCCGCCTTCGATCGGATCTCCGCGGGGTTGGATGCCCGCCGACAAGATCGGACAGACGGCAGCCAGGGCTAACGCTATCGCCAGTCTGGCTACTGCACTAAAATGTCCACCCAAGCATCACGCTCCCTTCAGTTTGCGGTAGACCCAGTCTGCTCGGCGGTTTGCCGAGCAGACCGGAGCCGCATTTCGTTACCGGGAGCGTCAGCTCAGCCGCCGCTTTACCCAGCCGACCAGCCCGAGCCCGATAGCGCCGAGCAGCACGGCGCCGGGAGCCGGCACGATATAGTCCCCACGCTCTCGGGGCGTGAGGATAGCAAAGGTCCAACCCGCGCCATTCCACGTCGCCCGGGCGGCGTCCACAGACAGGAGGTTGTCGCCCCAGGCGAAGAAGTCGAACACGAGCGGGCTTGACCGTAAACCCGCGAACTTGATATCAAACTGCTGCCAGATAACGTTGTTTGGACGGGATGCGTTTGCCAGCGTGGGCGTGCCAGCCACGGACCATCCGGTGCTGCTGAAGTTGTAGATGTACTGCGATTCGAACTGGCCGCCCGACACCCACTGGATCGCCATGAAGTCGAAGTTTCCTACACTATCCTCTTGAAAACGCTGACTCCAGCTTTCACCCTCCATCGGGTCGCCGATCGGAGTGATTCCTGCAACTGCGGCAAAGGCTCCCGCAAGGAGAACTGCCGCGGCAGCGTATACTTTGCTTCTCATATCACTTCTCCCCGTGCCGCGGCACGCGTCCTACGCGTATCCGCGTCACAGCTTTTTCGGTCGGCCGCGCGGTGCCCTCGAAAGAAGATCGGAGGGCACCGCCAGCGACCGATTGTCATCATTCATTCGGGCAATGTGCCCTCCATCAGACTACGCCAAGCGGCGTTTGACCCAGCCGACCAGGCCGAGGCCGATCGCGCCGAGCAAGACCGCCGCCGGCGCCGGGACGACCAGCACCAGTTGCGATTGTTTGTCCCCCTGGTACTCAGCACCGCCCCAGAGGTTCAACGCTCTGACGCCTCCTTCATACCCGGTCGGAGCCAGAGCGGCCAGCGCGGCATATGCGTTCTGCAGCGCGGCCCCGTTCGCCTGGCCTGCGAGCCAGTTGAACCAAGTGTTCCCATTTGAGCCGCATAACTGCTGGTCCCAGAAATACGCTTGCATAACGTAATTCCAGCCGCCGTTCAATTGACCAAAGCCTACACCAGCTAAGGCTCCGGCTATCGCTGGCGTGTTGAGCGCGTAGTTGGCAAAGACCGTGCGCGTACCCGGTGTGAAATTCACTAATTGCCCGGGGCTGCCCCACAGAATGTTGGCGTCCACGGTTGTGTTATACCAGACTCCAGGGTTGAACGTAACCAACTCCACGCAGAACGTGCGGCCGAACTGGTCAGATTGCGCGCCGCCATTCCATGTCTCACCGCGCGATGGCCCGAATATCAGGTTTCCGGGAACACCGCCCTGGAGGTCGACGCCGAAAGAACCACCGCCACCGACCGGAAAATTAGGGCTGTGTGATGGTCCCAAATTGGTCTGGAAGCCTGCAAATGCTGGCGTTGCGGCGAGCAGTGCTACCACAACGCAAACCGTTAAATTCAGCTTTCTCACCTTGCTACTCCTCGCGACCTCAGTTGCGTACACCGACCAACGCTTTTTTTCAGCCGGCGCCGCAGCAGAAGTCGCCCCAAAAGATTTTCCACCGTCATGAAAACTGAAGCACGCGCCGAATCAGTCAGCGCGAGAAGAAGAAGGAGGGGTGTACCGGCGGGCCCCGAGGAGACTCCGTCAGGAGAAGGAATTGCGAGCGCAAACGCGAGCAAATCTCGCGCGGAATGCGATAAGTAAACGCCGGCCTGGCGACCGGCTCGTCAAACTCACAAACGGGCAGCGCGCCGCCGAACTCGAGATCGAACGGCGTCGCGTGGCCGATCTGGGTCGGCCCGCCGGTGTGGTACCAGTCGGGAGTGAAGTTCAAGTGCAGCCGCTTGACGGAACGAACCCCCTGATAGGCACCCAACGTCGCCAGCGCGCTAAGCACGAGCGCCATGCTGCTCGGTGCAGGGGGAAGCTCCCGCAGTGACGCCGCGGCCGGCGCTACGTCGCTCGGCAACGCGGCCAGCGGCTGCGCAAGCCCAAACACGCCATGTGAAAAGCTCGGCAGCAGCGCGACGTCATTCAGGGACTGCGCGGCGGCAATAGCATCTGCCGTGAGCTGCTTATCGGAGGTGGGCAACTGATCCGCTGGGTCCGTTGCCACGCCCGAAGGCGCGATGCCGCCGTATGCGGCGCAGGTCGCATATACTAGCAGCGCGACCAGCGCTGCGCCGAGACATCCCACGTGTGTCCGAGCACGTCTCATGGCGAATGAATCCTGCCTTGTCTCATAATCTAACAGGACAGCGACGGCGTGTCAAAAGAATTTCCTGGATTTAAGCCGGATTTGCCACCCGGGTGGATCCACTAGCGACAGACTAGGGGGTTCCTTATTGCCCTGTGCCGGCATGGTTCTCACGCGACGTGGCCCGGATAATTCACCACAGAGGCATCCCGGCGCGCCGGGACACGGAGAAGAAGGCGAAACGCAGGTGATGCGATCGATCCCCGGCTCCCCATGACAGGGGGAGGTGTTTCGGCGACGGGCGGCGGGGGCGGCGGCCAAAGCCAACCCTCTCCCTGCCCTCCCCCTAGCACTACAACGCTAGAAACCGCCAAGGCGCCAAGAACGCCAAGGTACGGAAGTTACGGGCGCTTCCACCTGCGCGGCGCCCAGCGGCCAGCGCGCCGCTCCCGTGGCAAAGCGTCGGTCCGCCGCGTCATGTCGTTCGCTTTCCTGCTCCATCGTTCAGCTCTGAGTTTCTCGGCGTTCTTGGCGCCCTTGGCGTCTTGGCGGTTGCCTTTCAGAATGCGAAATAGCGTTGTAGTACTAGGAGGGGGAGGAATTTTCGCTACGGCCGGCGGGGACGCAGCGAACACACAGCCGAGGGCGGCTGTGCCACATACCTCGGCCGGCGAGGACGGCGGCCGCTACCCGGACGTCCGGTACGGAGCCCGGCCGCTACATTTCCGTCCGGCGGGCCGCCGGCCGCTACCCCGATAAGGGGACTCGCGCGCTGCAAAACCGGATTGCATCTCCACTCCACGAATCGAATAGTACATGGGGACGTGAATCTAGGACGAGGAAAGAAGCCCCATGTTTCTACCCCAATATAATGCGCGTCTGCTTTTCGCACTCGCCGCCGTCGCTTTCGCATCCTTGCTTGGGGCCGGCGGCTGCCCGCGCCCCCCAGCAGGCTTGGACCCGCCTGATCCAAACTCGGCCATCGCCGGCATCATCGAGAGCAGCGGCGGTGGGGCGATCATGCTTCCCCCTGGCAGCTTAGACGGCGACGAAACGTCCGTCGACGGCGACGAAACGTCCGGCGACGGCGACGGCTCTGGTCCGGGAACGGCTCCAGGTGGAACGAAAGGCTCTGTCCCCGACAGTCCTACGACGAGCGGGGGTGCAAGCAACGGGGACCCAGCCGATGGGGAGCCTCCGGTGGTTGACGACCTCGGCGTCCTGACGCCCCCGGATACGCCCATCGACATCGAGCTGAGCGGCGCGAGCCCGTCTGGTCTGCCGCTTGAGTTCGCGATCGTCGCTGCCCCCGTGAATGGCAGTGTGAGCAAAATCCAACCCATTGACGACCTCGCGGCTTCGGTCACGTTCACGCCCCGCGCCGGCTTCCAGGGCCAGGCCCAGTTTTCGTACGAGGCCAGCGACGGGATCAACGAGTCCAACGTCGGCACGGTCGTCGTGCTCGTATATCCGCCAGTGTATTTCGCGCTGGACATCTATGAGGGCGACGCTCCGTTGACGGTTGTCGGCCATGCCTTTACGATGGACGGCGCTTCACTTCCTGACGGCGAGTACCGCTGGAACTGGGGCGACCTGGAGGAGGGCGGGCCGGTGGCCACCTTCGGCGAGCGAGCGCACACGTTCGTGAAGTCCGGGACGTACTCGGTCGGGCTGAGCATCGTTCTGGCCGGCTTGGCACAACCGATTGCCTGCACGCACAGCCAGCGCGGGATGGACCCCCAGTTTGCCAAGGTCGAGGTTCAGCCGACCATCGGCGGCCTCGTGCGTGATGATGGCGGAACCCCGCTCGCCGGAGTAACCGTGGCGACGAACGACGGCATCCAGACGACGTCGGATTCTTATGGCCGCTACATTCTGCGCGTCCCACACCGTTGGTCGGGTACGGTAACGCCGAGCCTGGATGGCTATGAGTTCTCGCCGCCGAGCCGTGCGTACGTGCTTGTCACCGAGACGCAGTCTGATGAAAACTACGTCGGGCCGGTGAGTTCGCTACCGGGCGTTCTGTCAGTCTCCCCCGCGGACGGCTTGGAGAGCGCCGGATACGTCGGCGGCCCGTTCACGCCGGACTCTACGGAGTACACGCTGACGAATGTCGGCGAGTCGCCGCTCACGTGGACCGCTGTGGCGACGCAAGGCTGGGTCACGTTATCCAGCACGGGCGGCGCGCTAGCCGCCGGGGCAGCGGCGTCAGTCACGGTATCGATCAACGACAACGCGAATAACCTCGACGCGGGCAGCTACAGCGACACGGTGACGTTCACCAACGCGACGAACGGGCAGGGCAACACGACGCGTACGATCTCATTGACCGTGCTTGAGCCGGCGACCCTCGTGGTGTTACCGTCTTCTGGATTGAGCAGCTACGGCAACGTCGGCGGGCCGTTTGACCCGAGCTCAAAGGACTACACCCTGACCAACACGGGCAGCGCGTCGCTGGATTGGGCGGTAACGAAGACGCAGGCCTGGGTCGCGCTGTCGAGCGCTTCTGGCGCGCTCGCGCCGGGGGACTCGACGATCGTAACGGTTTCGATCAACCCGGAGGCCAACAGCCTCGAGGTCGGCGCTTACAGTGATCTGGTCACGTTCACGAACGCGACGAACGGCCACGGCACGACGAGCCGCGGCGTTACGTTGACGGTAAGCGACGGTCCGCAGATGGCGAGCTCGATCTCGCAATATGGGATCACGTGGACGTTCGACCAGCCGTACCAGGTCGGGCAGTTTGTGAATGGCGACTGGTGGGTCTGCCCGGATACGCCGGCAGGCGCAGTGACGGTTGTGAGTGTCGATCCGGCGCCGACGGGCAGTGGTACGACGGCGCGGCACGGTTCTATGATCAACCCGGTCATGGGCCAGTACCAGGCGTATGATGGTCGCGGCTTCTACTACGATGGTTCCCTCGCAGTCCAGTACCCCGTGACTCTTCAGCCAGACCAATCGCTGATGTCCACCGAGAGCCGACCCGATAATGACCCGGACCGTCTCAACTTGGTCGAAACGCTGATGCCGCTCAGTAAGGTTAAGTTGATCCGCGCGTCCGTACTCACGTGCGTAATCGCACCGCAAGCAAGTAGCGCATTCCGGCCGCCGTACGCCGGAACGAACAAACCAATCTACGATAGCAGCTATCTGCACCGGGAACTGCTGCCGGCACTGACGCCGGCCGGGGGGTCACCGTCCTTTAGCAAGCCCACGGGCATGACGGTTGCCCAGAGGTACGCGCGCTATTTCGAGCGGCCCTGGATCGTACACCAGATGGCCGATTGGGGTGAGCACATTCGCCCTCTAGATAATTGTCTGAATTACTACTCTACAGCACACGTGATGGAGTCCGATGCTGCGCTGATTCTCTGCTGTAATTACCCGGATAAGGAACAATTACTAATCAACTTCGTACAATACGGTATTGACTCGTACTATTGCATTCAGACCAATCCGAACCCCCCGACGCGAGGGGACCGGTGCCTCTCCAAATGGCCGCTAATCTTCGCCGGCATTATGCTGGACGACGAGAACATGAGGTCGCACCACAATTACGCGTGGTTTAAGACGGACGCCTGCACCTATGCCGGTACAGGCTGGACCGGAGCCACCGCACTGTGGTGCATGGAGCGTGCCCCCACCACCGACACGCATGACCAGATCAACCCGTTCACTGGAGACTGGTGTCAAACCGATAGCGAGGGAAACCCGTTTTGGAAGGATGAAGCGTATCGTCGCGCTACCCACGGTTGGTGCCACGTCGGAACGGCACTGGCGGCGCGCTTAATGAATGCGGTCTCAATCTGGAATCACGATCCGTTCTTTGCGTACGAAGACCGCTGGATGGACGTGGCGGACGACTCCAATTATGATGCATTGAATGCGATGGGAATGAGCAATCCGTGCGGCGACGGAAACTACGGTATGCTCTATCAGCAGGGGCAGGTGCCTGGGAATTCGTTCACTAACAACATGTGGGCCGCTTACCGGTAGTCGCGGTGATAAGGTGGTCGCAGACGGTATCAACATACTCACGCCAGGAGTGTTTTGCGACCCATTGGCGCCGGTGGACGGCCCGCAACCGAGTGTTGTCTGAAAGGGCGCGCTCCACCTGACAGACAAACTGTGTCGGGTTTTCAGCAAGGTAGACCCACTCCGCGTACGTTTCAACAACTTCCGGAATCGGTACCGAGATGACCGGTAATCCCAGCGCGAGATACTCCCTCACCTTAAGGGGATGCGCGTAGTACATCCAGTCATCGAGAATCCAGTCCATCACGGCCGCGTCGAAACACTGGCCGTAGCGTGCTATATCGTGTAGGGGCTTATAGCCCAGGAAGTGTACGTTGGGCAGCGCATGGAGAGCAGACCAGTCTCCTGCCGTGACGCGACCGATGAGCACGATTGACCATTCGGGATGCTGCCGCGCGCAGGCCGCCAAAAGCGATTGGTCATTTGAGCTCGTCAGCGTGCCGAAGTAGCCGATGATTGGCCTCGGAAGTGCGGCGATGTCCCTCGGCGGATGATCGGGACGCCGCGAGAACAGGTCAAGGTCGACCGCATGCGACAGGTAATGCACGTCGCGCCGTACCTGGCGGACCTCGCGCCAGAGCGTCCGGGCGGTGCAGAGTACGACGTCGGCAGAATCGACGAGCCGGTTTGAACTCTCCGCGAGCCACCTCGCGGTGGCCGGTGAAGCGTAACGCGAGAGCTCATACTTGTCCGAGAGTTGGTAGACTTTCGGGCCGGCGATCAGATCGAGCCCATACACGGCCGACGGCGTCTCGATCCAAGTGAGCGCGTTACGCACACCCAGCATGCAGAGCGCGGCGCGAAGTTGTCCTCGCAACAACCCCCGCGTGGCCCAGTGGATCGTGCGGTCCCGAATTGCGGCCCGGCCGATCACCGAAAGCGTGTAGAACCCCCGGCGCACACACCGCAGCGGCCGAAGGTAGCTCTGCAGCCGCAGGAGCACGCGTCGCCGTCCGCCGGCGCTGCGAACGCTGGGCGTTCCGATCGGAATTGGATTTACCCACAGCACGCGCACGCCGCGCCGCCGGAACTCGCTCGCGATGTGCGTGGTGCAGCTCGGTGTAAATCCGTGGTAGTCGCCGGGCCCGAAGACGACCAGCCAGTCGAACGGGCACATGGCGCCCGTTGACCGGCTGTCCGCGTGCAAGTGCTTGAACCCGTCAATTCGATCCAGCGCGTGTCTCCTCGGGCAGTGCGATGATGAACCGGTGTTTTCCGCTCCGCAGCGGCGGAATGCTGGCCACGTCCTCGAACAGTACGCGCACCGTTCCCGCGGAGACCTTGTTGAGCTCTGACACGATCCAGCGCGTGATCGATTCCGCCCGTTCGCGGCCCCGCCAGACGGTCCGCAGCAGCACCGTATCGCGGGCTGTCTGCTCGACTTGGTACTGCGCGATGTCGTGCGCCTCGGAAAGAATCACGGAGAAGTAGTGCGTGTTTAGTTTCACGCCATTGGGCAGCCGCAGAACTTCGCTGACTCGGCCGTCGATGCGCTCTAGCATCGGGACGCCGCGGCCGCAAGGGCACGTTCGCGTCGAGAACACGGCGTAATCGCCGGTCACATAACGAATCAGCGGCCAAGCGTAATTGTCGAGCACTGTGACGAGGACTTCGGTCGGCTGCCCGGTGTCGATGGTCTCCGGCTCAGCCGGCTCAACGATCAGGTTCTCGACGTTGATGTGATACCCGAACTTGCGCTCGCATTCAGCGGCGATGTGCGCACCCTCGCCGCCCAAACCGTAATGGTCCCACATTGGGGCCCCCAATTGCGTCTCGATGATCCGGCGGTCGCGCTGCGTCAACAGGCTGCCGGTGCTCAGCACGGCGCGCAGGTGGATCGGCAGCGGGTGCGGCAGCGACGCTCGGTAATCGGCCAGGATGCGAATCGTCGTCGTGCAGCCGGCCAGGTACTGCACCGCCGGCCGGGCCAGCGCTTCCAGCACTGTGTCCAGCATACGCTGTTGATCGGCCGCGGTGAACACGTAGAAAGCGTGGTTGCGTAGGAAAGAGTCCTGCACGCGCTTGCGGAGGCCGTGGCGCTGCATGTTGTAGAGGTTGACGTATGGCTGGCCTAGCCGATAGCCGGCCATACCCCACATGCGGTACTTCAGGGCCCAGTGCCAACTGTCCTGCTCGCGCGTCCGAAAGAACGTCGTCGGCTCGTTGGTCGAGCCGCCCGTCGCATCCTTCACGAGTCGGTGGAAGTCGCCACCCTCTTCGAGGAAATCCCGCGGGTCAGCCTTCAGCATCGCCTTGGTCACGGTGGGCAGGCCCCGCAGCGCCTCCAGTGACGTGAAGTCGGCCGGGGTCAGACCGCAGCGCTGCAGGGCGCGGCGATAGAACGGCACGCGCGCATACGCGTGCTCGATCAGGCGCCGCAGTTTCTCACATTGCAGCTCGACCAGCCGGACGCGCGGCCACCATTGGGACTGCTCCAGAAACCTCATCTTGCGGTGAATCGAGCGGCCGGTCGCGATATTCATCAATGGCCAAATCGTGCGGCGCAGAGTCGCGGCGTAGAGACGGTCAATTAGCGGCAGCGGCCCGGGGATGGAATGCGGCGGCGCGCTGGCGGTGAATGAGGGGACGGGTGGGGCTTGGTCCATGGAAGTTTCTCAGACCACGAAGCGGTGGTCCGTGGTTCGCAACGACTAACGCCGCGCCCCAACCACAATCGCACGCAGGCCGCGGGCGATGACGGTCTCTTCGTTGTGGGCGGGGATGATGAGGGAGAGCATGGGTTTCAGTTATCAGTCCTCAGTTATCAGTTGTCAGCGATCAGCCAGCGGCGCTGAGTCATCAGTCTTCAGTTATCAGCAGTCAGCAATCAGCCGGCGGCAAGCCGCCGATGCGGAATCCACTACAGTCGGCTATCGGCCGGCGGGGACGCAGCGAACACACAGCCGAGGGCGGCTGTGCCACATACCTCGGCCGGCGGGGACGCAGGCCGCTACATTGACGGCCGACGGGGACGGCGGCCGCTACACCGATGGCGGGGGCGCAGAAGACACAGCCGAGGGCGGCTGTGCCACATACCTCGGCCGGCGGGGACGGCGGCCGCTACGACGTTCCATCGGCCGGTACGGAGCCCGGCCGCTACACGTACGGCCAGCAGGGGCGCGGGCCGCTACATCTACGGCCGGCGGCTCTCAGCGATCAGCGTTCAGGCTACAGCGGGGGGATTGCAGCGCGACACCCGTGCGCTTATTACCGGCCGGCCCTGGTCAAGGGTACCAGAAAAGGAGTAACGAATGACATCGGATGCGAAGATCGAAGCCAACCGCCGGAACGCGGCCAAGTCGACCGGACCGAAGACGGCGGAGGGCAAGGCCAGCTCGAAGATGAATGCGCTGAAGCACGGGCTGCTCTCGGAAGCCGCACTACTGCCCGACGAAAACGAGGACCAGTTTGACGCCTTCCGCGAGGGCATGCTGCGGCAACTGCAACCCGTAGGCGAGCTGGAGGAACTGCTCGCGGACCGGGTGGTCGCGACCGCGTGGCGGCTGCTGAGGGCCGCGCGGATCGAGGTGCAGGTCCTCGAACGCAACCAATACAACTTGCCGCGGGCCGACCTCATGGCGAGGGGCGGACACCATGAGGACGTGGGATATGCATTCTTCAACGACGCCCGCGGACCGGATTGCCTCGGTAAGCTGTCACGATACGAGAGCGCCCTCGAACGGGGATTTTACCGGGCGCTGCACGAACTGCAGCGGCTCCAGTCCGTGCGGGCCGGCGAAGCCGTGCCGGCGCCGGTCGCGGTGGACGTGACCGTCAACGGTGGGTTCGTTTCGCAAAATCGGCCGGTTCCGAGAGAGATTCTGGACTTCTTGTAGCCAAAGCGCTCCCACAAGTTTGAAGCACGTGTCCGAATGCGTTCCCGGCGGTGGTCTGGGGGGCACGTCGCCGTCGGCCACAGGGGGCCGGCGCTACACCGACGGCGCCGATACCCAACCCTCTCCCTGCCCTCCCCCTATAAGGGGGAGGAGGTTCGGGGACGGCCGGTACGGAGCCCAGCCGGTACACCGACGACCGACGGGGGCGCAGCGAACACACAGCCGAGGGCGGCTGTGCCACATACCTCGGCCGACGGGGACGGCGGCCGCTACACCATTCGGACGGCCGGTACGGAGCCCGGCCGCTACATCTACGGCCGGCGGGGACGGCGGCCGCTACATTTACGGCCGGCAGGGACGCAGCGAACACAGCCGAGGGCGGCTGTGCCACATACCTCGGCCGGCGGGGACGCGGGCCGCTACACCGACGGCCGACGGGGACGGCGGCCGCTACACCTACGTCCAGTAGGGGCGCGGGCCGCTACACCTACGGCCAGCAGGGGCGCGGGCCGCGCACTAGCGTGCGGGGTTCCGATCAGCCAGCGGCTCTCAGCGATCAGTGTTCAGGGTACAGCGCGGGGATTGCAGCGCGACACCCGTGCGCTTATTACCTGCCGGCCCTGGTCGAGGGTACCAGAAAAGGAGCCACGAATGACATCGGATGCAAAAATCGAAGCGAACCGGCGGAACGCGGCCAAGTCGACCGGACCGAAGACGGCGGAGGGCAAGGCCAGCTCGAAGATGAACGCGCTGAAGCACGGGCTGCTGTCGGAGCACATGGTCCTCAAGGACGAGGACGAGGAGCGCCTGGAGGCGTTCCGCGCGGGCCTGTGGCAACACCTCCAGCCCGTGGGCGAGCTGGAGGAACTGCTCGCGGACCGCGTGGTCGCGACGGCGTGGCGGCTGCGGCGGGCCGTGCGGATCGAGGGGGAGGTGCTGGAGCGCGCCCGGGGCGATTTCCTGCCGCCGAAGCTGGCCGCGCAGTTCGGAGTGCTGCCGGACGAGGACGCGGGGTACGCGTTCCTCAACGATGCCCGCGGACCGCAATGCCTCGGGAAGCTGTTGCGGTATGAAGCCGCCATTGACCGGGCGATGTACAAGGCGCTGCACGAACTGCAGCGGGTCCAAGCCCGCCGGGCCGGCGAACCCGTGCCGGCGCCGGTCGCGGTGGACGTGACCGTCAACGGTGGGTTCGTTTCGCAAAATCGGCCGGTTCCGAGAGAGATTCTGGACTTCTTGTAGCGACGGCGGTTGGACAAGCCGTCAGCCCTCAGCTATCAGAGACGCTGAGCTATCAGCTGTCAGCTATCAGCCGTCAGCGTTCGGCCGGCGAGGACGGCGGCAGCTACACAGACGGCCGACAGGGGCGCCGATACCCGACCCTCACCCCACCCTCCCCCGATAAGGGGGAGGAAGTTTGGGGACGGCCAGCGGGGACGGGGGCCGCTACACCGACGGCCGACGGGGACGCAGCGAACACAGCCGAGGGCGGCTGTGCCACACACCTCGGCCGGCGGGGACGCGGGCCGCTACACCGACGGCCGACGGGGACGGCGGCCGCTACACCTACGGCCAGGGCGGAGCCCGGCCGGTACACCGACGGCCAGCAGGGGCGCGGGCCGCTACACCTGGGAGACGACGCGGATGAAGTTGCGCAGGGAGGCGAGCAGGTGCGGGCAGGCGGTGCCCGGGTGCGGCGCACAGGGCGCGACCGCGGCCCAGGCACAGCCGGCGGACCGGTGCGGGCAGGGAACGGCGACCGTCCGCTCAGACAGCGGCCGTGACTCGAACCGGTCAAGCCGGACGACCAACTCCTGCTCGTCGAAGGCGACATCCACTGAACCGAGTCCGCGGAACCGATGGGCGGTGGCGACCTGGTGGTCGTTGCGGGTCTCGCCGAGCTCGCCGCGGCGGGGCATGATCAGGAGCGGCTTGCCGTGCTCGAGGGCCGTGATGATCGAGCCCATCCCGGCGTGCGCGACCAGCAGGTCGGCGGCGCCCACCTGCGCAAGGAACTCTCCAGGCGTGAGAAAGCGGGTCCACCGCATGTGCCGGGGCCGCAGCGGGCTGGGACCAATCTGAGCGAAGATCTCAGCCGGGACGCGGCCGCGACCGGCCCAGTCGTCGACCGCGCGGACCAAGCGGTCGAAGGGCATTTGGGCGCCGACGGTGACGAAGATCACAGCGCGCCCCCCGCGAAGTGCGGCCCACCCGGCTGCGCCAAATGGGGCCATTGCGTAAGCCAAAGGTCGGCATGGGGCCCGATGCGCTGGCCGGAAAGCGAGAGACGTTCGACGTTGGCAATGCTGTCGAGCCAGACGGTGCGGGCGCCGAGCCATTTGCCCAAGCGGAGGGCGAAGTAGCCGGGGGCGGCACCGGTCGACACGACGACATCCGGCCGCTGGCGGAGCAGAATCCAGGCGATTTGTAGCGCCATCCACAGCAGTTTCAGCTTGTTCCAGCGGGTGGCGTCGACGATCGCGCGGAACCGCGCGCCGGGCACATCGGCCGCATACGCCCGGTCGACGGTGACATACGTCACCTCGGCCCCCGCAAACGCCGGACGCAGGCGCAGTAGCTGGACCCAGTGCCCGCCGCCGGAGGAAACCGCCAGGACGCGACGTCGACGCTGAGCTGCTGCACGCACCGCCTCGCCCCTACGCATGTCCATTCGGATTGACGGACGCCAGATCGCCGAGCACCTCGCCCAGCCGGCGTACGTTCAGGCCCGCCCGGGCGGCCTCGGTGAGCAACACTTGGGTCGTCTCCAAGACAAACTTGACCCGCTCGTCTGCATCAGCGTCTGTGCGGTCGAAGTCGTGGAGCAACACGACGCCGCCGCCATCCCGTCGCAGGGCTGCGAGTGCTCCGCCGGGCCGTGGCAGCGGATCATGCACGTCACCCGAGTCGATCGTCCACCACGCCAGCGGCGCCCTGCGCCGCCGCACGTGCCAAGCCGTCAGAAGCGTCAGCTTCCCGCAGGGCGGGCGGAAGAGGGCGTCGCTCGGCAGCCAACGGGCGAGCGCCTGGTAGCCTCTCGCGATGTCCTCAATCGCGCGGTGCGGCGAGGTGCGCCAAGGATGCCGGTGCCACTGGCTGTGACAGCCGATCTCGTGTCCCTCGGCCGCGACGGCGTCGAGCAGGCGCGGGGCCGCAGCGGCTCGCTCACCGAGCGGGAAGAACGTCGCCCGTGCCTTCTCCCCGGCGAGCAGCTCAAGCAGCGCCGGCGTGATCGTCGCACCCGGCCCGTCGTCGTAACTGAGCACGAGTACGCGCTTGCGTCGGCAATAGGCCCGCAGCCGCCGGATCTGGAGCGGCTTGAGGGCGTGCGGCCAGAAGTACGCGCCGGCCGCCGTCGCCCCGAGCAGCCCCGTCGCGATGGCTAATTCAATCACCATGTTGCATGCTGGTCGTGACCCGCGTCAGGTCGAAGCGGTCGCCGCAGCGCCCGTACGATGACGCTGCCGCAGGCGTCGATACAGCCGCTCGCCGCCGAGAGTCACGAGCCGTCGCAGGCCGGACGGAGCGCACTCGAACGGTCCTGGGGCGGTGATGTCCGCGCCACCCAGGCCGCACTTGAAGTGGTATACGCCGGGGTTGCCTACCGGGTCGATACCACCCAGGTCGTAGCGCGTACAGCCCCGCTCTTTCGCCGCCAGGATGCTCCGCCACTGCAGCAGATAAGCCGCCTTGCTCTGGTGCCCGCGCTCGTTGCTCGCGCCCAGTAGATAGACGGCGGTGTCGCCGTGCAACGAGACGAGCATGCCCGCGGCGGGCGCACCGGCGACCCGGGCGATCAGCACGGTGAAACGCTCGTTCGGCTCGAGGTGTTCCTGCACGCGGGCGTAGAACGCCGCGTCCAACTCCACGTCGAACCCTTTTCGTGCGGTCAACTCGTCGAAGAGCCCGCGAAACGTCACCAGCAACTCGGCGCCCTCGCCGCAGTGCACGTTGATCGCATTGCGCTCGGCGGCGTTCAGGCAATTGCGCCATTTCTGCTGCAGGCGCTGGCGGATCCGCTCCGGCGAATCGCTGATATCGACGACGATCGTGCGGTACACGCGCGCCCTTTCGGCTCGCCCGAATCCCGCGGCCGTGAACTGCTCGCTCACCAGGGTGTTCCAATCGTCTGCCCCCAGCGGCGGTGCGACGCGAAGCACGCAGCCGCGGCGCTGCACGAACTCGCGCTGCAGCGCCTCCAGACAGAGCCGTAGCGCCTCGGTGTCGCCGCGCTCGTTGCGTTGCACAAGCGGTCCGCCGCTGATATAGGCGAGGCCGCCGCCGATCATCGGAATACGCCTGGTGCGGACGTTGGCCAGGGCGAGCAGGCGCTCGTGCTCGCGAATGGCGATGTGCTCGCTCTGGGCGCCGAGGCGCGCCGCAGCCGCGCAGCCGAAGGCCCAGAGATGGCGATAATTGTGATCACGAAACTGGCACGTTAGCTCGCGCCATCGCCCAGCGTCGACCGGCTCTACGATCGTGTTCATGCGGCAGCCGTTTCCGCCGTCGCCCTCGCGCGCGGCCCCCGCCGGAAGCGCCTCAGAAGCTGGCGCACTTCGTGCAGCCAAGCATACGCGCCGGCGCATGTCAGATAGAATTCAAGCATCCACACGTCCGGCGACACGAGGTATCGGCCTACCACCCCAGTTGGCAGGGGGCCGGGGTGCGGACACGCATCAAGCGAAAAAACCCGCTGGAAACCCAACGCCCGCGCCAATTCGATTGTCTGTTCGTCGTACTCGCCGTACGGCAGTGCCAGCTCGTCCACCGGCGCGTGGACGAGCGCCTCGAGCGCGGTCTTGCAGTTGGCGAGTTCTGCCCGACGCTCCGGCGTCGAGAGCGTCGAAAGGTGCGGATGCGTGACCGAATGCGCGCCAATGCGAATAAGCCCGTTGCGGACGGCTGCGCAGAGCTCAGGGCCGCTCATTAGGGACTCGTTCACCTCAGAAGCGGCGCGCGTCGTTAGCCAAGCTGGCGACCGTCCCAAATTGCCGCTGACCACGAAGACCGTAATGGGCGTCTTAAGGGCGGCCGTTGCGGGCAGAACGTGTGCAAGCAAACCTGCGTAGCCGTCGTCAAACGTCACGCAGAGACACGGCAGGCCGCGCTTCGAGTCCGTGGCGGCCGCAGCAATCTCCGAAGTTGAGATCACGCGCCCTGCGATCATTCGCATCTGTCGTACGAATCGCTGGCGCTGCCCGGAACCAACCGCGTGATAGCACAGCACGATGACGCGACGGCGCGCTAGCCGGCCGAACCCAGTCACAACCCAGCAGAGGATTGCCACCGCCAGGTACATTAGGCGAACCGGGGTAAATGTTCGACTGCTCATGGTTCTGCCCGCAGTGGTCGCAAGCAAGCGATCCGCCGATAACCCGCACACTCGACGGCCCGGATGGCCGGCGTATTCCAAACCTTCACGTCGGAATGCCCGCGCCCGCCCCGCTGCAAGGCGTACCGTGTCTGGTCCACGATCATCCACGTCATGATGCCGCGACGACGGAACCGGGGCAGTGTGGTACCGCCGAAGAGCACGAAGTCGTCCGCCCGCAACGGGACGAACCACGAACGGACATGGCAGCCGAAGCGAACCCACTGAATGGCTGCCACCTGATCGCCGTCCAGCGCGACAAACAGCTCTGCTCGGTTGGCGAAGTCGTGGTTTAGCGTCGCATTCATCGCGACGCTCAGCTCGCGGACGATCTGCTCCCGGTACGCGTCGGGCAGACCGTGCGGCTCACGACAGTGCAGCAGGCGCAGGCCGGTGGGCGGCGTACAGAGGGCTGGGGGCTCGTCGCAAGCGAACACGTAATGCCAGTTCTGGAACAGTCGTCGATACGTGCGGAGACATAACTCCCGCGGCAAGGCGAGCAGGCCGTGCCGCCGACGGTATTCGTTTGCGCGTTGTACGAGCCGAGTCATCAAGACCTAGTCGCCTGGCTCATCGGGGGTCAGCGCGCCGCGCGCGGCCCGCACGGTCCACGCTGGGTCTCAGTATCCTCGCGCCGCGCGCGCCTGAGCCGGTCGCACAGAGCTGCGCTGCCCAAGGGTCTGCCAAGCGGAAGACTGCGCATCGCTGACCCCGACCCCCGACAGTTAGTGCTCGAGGGGCGCAATTGAGAGCAAAGGCCGCAACCACGGCGCTGCAACGCATTCGGCAGCGTGCGTGATCGCGATTCTGGTTTACGACCGCTATCGCCTGGCCGAAGAGACGCGCTTGGTTCGTGAACGACTCTGCACGGGGCCGCGGTCTCCACCGTGGGCCTTCACGACACGGACATTTCCGTGGCCGCACGCGGGACAAGCACGCACTCAACGCCGTCCGCCGCCAGATCGCGCACCATGTGGCTTAGCGTGGCACGTAGCACGTCCCTCTGGTCAGGCGCGCATGCGAACCACTCAACGTCGATAAGCCGCGTATCTGCGGCTCGTCCGTCCCAACCGGGGCCGGCCCGCTCCGGTCGCACGGCCCAACAGGCCAGCAACGGTGCATGCGTCCGGTACCCCAGCCACAGGTAATCGCCATGAGCGAGCCGCCAGAGAACCCGGTACCAAAGGAAGCGCCCACCCCACGCGCGGAGCGCCGTTTGGCACTCGCCATCCAGGGCACAGCCCACGCGCGCCGCAGCAATGCGCAAGTCGGCGGGCTGCACCACACGCGTGTCCGCTTCTGGCCACTGCCGCGTTTCCAGGGCACACCATTCGCCGGCCTGGCGCGCGCCCGCCCCCGAGAGGCGCCGAGCCGGCATTCGGGGCCAGTGATTACGCCGCATCGATGTGAGCGAGCGCCAGAGCCAACCCGGCCATGAGACGACAAGCCCCCACCCAAGCCGCAGCAAGTGGGCGTCCGCCGGCCACAGTTGTGTGCGGATCCAACGCCGATTCATAGACAGCCGTAGACCGCGCCAACGGCGCGCAACCTGTAAGTACCAAAGCCGGTGGCCGAGAAGTTCGTGCAGCAAGGCGATCGCGCGGAAGCCGCACACTCTAAGCGTCGGCCACAGACCGCGGCGGACCGCGGTAACAACGGCGACCGGCCGCAACTGCGCTCCGAGCTTCAGCTTGTATTCATAGAACCCGATCCCCATGTCGACCTGCCGAACACCCTCGCGAATGGCTTGCTTGAACAGGTCAACGGCCCCGACCCGCCCCGGAAAACAGAAGCTCCACCGCCGCTCAAGCGAGCGCGCGGATTGCAGCCAGTGCAGGCGCGAGCCGAAGCGAACGGCGTATTCCATGCAGAACGGGGCCCCGTCGACGCGCACACGGCGGATGCGAAGCCGGGCACTGTGGCCGGCGACGAAGGCCATGTCGCGGTGAAAGTCACACGCTCCTGGCCAGTCCGCGTAATGTCCACGGTGTCCGACCTCGCTCCACTGCCGCTGATGGAAGTCGATGAACTCACGTAGCGCGCTGCAAGGATCCTCAACAGCGCCAGCATCGTCGACGCAGAGCGCGTGTTGCTGGACCAACCGACGGTTCTCGTGGCGGATGTTGTACCGTTCGCGGTGCGACAGCTGTCCTAGGTAGGACTCCTCTGAACCGGCCAGATCCAGCACTGCGTGAGGCAGCGCGGTCGTCACGCGGGTTACGCTCTGCAGCCGGCGCTCTCGGCTCAAAGCCGCCACCAAGTGTCCGTCGTACCAGCAATAGCCCGGCAAACGACCTAGCTGAATAACATCCGCGGGCTGCTCAAGCAAGTGCTCAGCCAGTTGTTCAAGGAGCGGCAAGGCCCACGCAGGGTGCAACACGAGACCGCAGACCGTTGGCATGGAGTCGCAACCGACGAGGCGCAAGGCCGTCAGCCGGAACGGGCCACACCAGAGAGTCTCACGAAAGCACGGGGCGACGCCAACCAGTTTCGCGCCGCAGGAGAACACATGGATCTCGAGTCGCCGCCGTTGCCCGTAATGGGCCCACCAAAGGGCGCACCAGTCGAACGAGCAGAACATGTCGCCGAATTCCGCTGCCAGGGCATCCCAAGCGTCGCGGACGGTACACGCTGCGGAGAACGAGGTGAAAACCGTGTGCAGCAGGGCGCCGCTCGATGTGGTTGAGTCGCTGGGCGCCGCGCCGACCAGCCTCTGGCACGCCGGGTAGCAGTACCGGCAGAGTGGATCGTCGGCGCTCCGCTGAGTGCCCCCGTCCCAGGGCCCACCTTCCGTCAGCCCCGCACGCCCTTGGCAGAGCGTCCACAGACACGCACATGGAATCACATCGGGCCCCCGCCGCATTCTGGAGAGCTCTTCGACTGGAGTTGGAGCCCGCGCCATCCGGACGGTCTCAGCAGGAGGAGGCGGACGGGTCGACTCTTCGCAGCCACTCCGTGCGCCAGAAATAGAAGCACATCCGGTCACAGCCAACCGTGTCCGAATTGCCGGATCCATCACAGTGCACACCCTCGAGCAAGACCACATGGCTACACCGCACCATGCGCCAACGCGCTTCGTCGAAGAAGTGCTGCACAGGGCGCAGTACGCGGAACTGGCGGCCGCAGAACTGACGCATGGAACGAACAAACGTGCAACCACGACACCGGCCAAAGCCATCCAGCGTCTGCGCAACCACCTCCCAAGGCCGCACCACAACCCAGTCCCCGGCGAGCAAATCAACAGGCGGAATGGTCTTCACCCCGGATCTCCGGTCATGCGCGACGGCACGCCGGAACGAGATTTCCAGTCGACGTAGCCGTCGTACGAGGCCGCGGACCTTTCGCCGGATAAGCCACGCGGGGGGCTCGTGCCCCACTGTGCTGTACGTCATGAGCTGACATCCGGGCTTCTGGCCCGTCGCGGGCTTCATGAGAGCACCAATATGTCGGCGCATCCGAACAACGAGCTAGTGAGCGGCGACGACGATCTCTAGCACCATATTCCGGCTCGTTGGGCTGCGCGCGAGAGGTCAGGATCCAACGAAAGCCGCTTCCGCGAAAGCCGCGGCCCAGCTCGGCGGCATGTTCTTGCGGATCTCGATCTCCTTGAACACGCCACTTTCGCGGGCCCCGTGCTCGCGCACCCACGCGGCCATGTGCCGAACACCGTCGCGCAGCGAGATCAGCGGCCGGTCACCGAAGACCCTGCGCGCCTTACTGTGGTCGGAGAACGCGATCTTGACCTCGTTGCGCGGCGGCAGGTGCACCTTGTTGACGGGAGCACCCATCTCCTCGGCCACGACGCGAGCGAGTTCGTTGACCGTGAACGGCACATCGGCACCGACGTTGAAGACCTGTCCGCGGGCGGCGGGGTCATCGACCGACTCAGCAATGACGGGGGCAACGTCGCGGACGTCGGAGAACGCCCGCTGCTGCTCGCCATCGCCGAAGATCGTCATTGGCTCGCCCTTGAGGATCTGGTTCATGAAGATGCCGACGACGTTGCGGTAGCGGTCGGCGATGTTCTGACGCGGACCGTAGACGTTGTGCGGGCGGAAGATCGCGTAGTCGAGCCCGAACATCTCGTGCGAGACGCGCAGCTCCTGCTCGACCGCCAGCTTGGCGATGCCGTACGGATCCTCGGGGATCGGAATCATGTCCTCGGTCATCGGCGACTGTCCGGCCCCGTAGACAGCGATCGAGGAGGTGAACACGAAGCACTTCACGCCGTGGTTCACCGACGCGTTGATCAGGTTCACCGACCCGATCAGGTTGTTGGTGTAGTTGAAGCGGCGGATGAAGTGGCTGAGCCCCTCGGCCGCGTAGGCCGCCAGGTGATATACGTAGTCGAAGCGGTGCTCGGCGAAGAGCCGATTGATCAGCTCGTGGTCGCAGATCGAGCCTTCGACGAACTTCGCCGCCGCGGGCACGTTCTCGACGTAGCCGCCGCTGAGATCGTCGAGCACGACGACGCGGTGTCCGCGGGCCAGAAGCTGATCGGCCAGGTGCGAGCCGATGAAGCCCGCGCCGCCCGTGACCAGTGAAGTAAACATACCCAGTCTCCTTGAATGTCCATGACAATTTGAACGAAGTTGACCGCCTAGCCCTGCACAGCCGGGAGCAGGCGCCCGGTCTGCTCGTCGATCCGCGGCTCTTCGCCGGTCTCGACGAAGCGGACCGGATCGACGTGCCGGTTCCACTCCAGAACCGCCTGATACATCGCCTGCCGACCCGCGAGTGCCGGGTCCTTGATGAGCCAACCACGCAGCCGGTACGCCAGTCGCCGCATGCGGAAGTGCACCGTAATGACGCGCTTCATGTCGGCCAGAGATTCGCGGCCGAAGTGCTTTTCGAAGTACCGATAGCGATTGCGCAACCGCTCGACGTTGAAGCGGATTGGGAAGCGGCTGACCGATGTCCCGCCCAGGTGCGTGACGACCGGGTCGGGAGTGTACAGGATCTTGTAGCCTGCGTCCCAGACCCGCTTGCACAGGTCCGTTTCCTCGAAGTGGTAGAAGAAACGCTCGTCGAACCCGCCGAGCTTCCGCAGCAGCTCGTTGCGGAACATCACACAGCAGCCGGACTGCTGATCGATCTCGCGCTCATTGAGGCCGTCCCACTTGGCGTAATCCTGACCCTGCAGGAAAGGCAGCCAGCGCCCCAGCCGATGCAGAAAAAACGCCTCTCGCCAGTAGCGTTTGACTGTCGGAAACTGCTGGGCCGGGTGCTGGAACGAGCCATCCGGGTTGAGCACGCGGCAGCCGAAGGCGCCGGCCTCGGGATGCCGGTCGGCGAACTCGATCCAGGCGTCGAAGGCGCCGGCGTGGACGATCGTGTCCGGGTTGAGGATCAGGACGTACTCGCCGACCGCGGCCCGAATGCCGACGTTGTTGCCCTTGCCAAAGCCGAGGTTGGCCTTGTTCTCCAGGACGCGGGCCTGCGGGTAGTGCTCGCGGATGAACTCGACCGAGCCATCGGTCGAGCCGTTGTCGGGAACGAGCACTTCGAGGTCGATCTTGTGCCGCTGGCCGCAGATCGACTTCAGACAGTCGCCGATGACCTTCCGGTCGTTCCAGCATATAATGACCACTGACAGTCTCATCCGGGACTCTCCACAAGTGTTGCCTGAGCAGCCCGCGCGCGACGTGCCGCGGGCGATGTAACCGCTAGCGATTGCGGCGTAGCGCGGCTGGGACACAGGTGGCCGCGGTGGGAGGGAACATCCGTGTACCACTCGCGAGCTGCGAACGTCGGACGGGCGCGGTGCGGCGCACGGCGGGTGCCAGTCCTGCGATGATCGCCAACGACAGATACAATAACATGATGATCTGGCCAAAGTACGAAATGGCGAAGAAGTTCACGCAATGTATGAAGAGCGAGACACCGAGCGCCCAGGCCATAATGGCGTGCCGGGCATCGCGTCCCGCTTGGCGCCAGCAGCGCCCGACGGCTTGGAAGCAAAGCACAATCAGGGCGACGAAGATACTGAGTGTCAGCAGGCCCCCACTGAGCCCTTCCAAGAAATACTGGTTGGTCACGTCCACGAACCCCCGCGGGTGCCAGCCCTCGGTGTTGTGAGTCCCCAGCAGCCACCAGTCGCCAAAATGCTGAACCATCAGATTCACGAGGAAGTACCGGTGCCAACCGGTCGATCCGCCGATGATGTCGATGCGCGCGAGCAGGTGCCAGACGGGCGTTTTCATTACCAAGTGCAGCCCAACGAGCGTGCCAACGAGGGCCCAGCGAACCCAACGCATGTGCCGACGGAGCGGGAAGAACGCCGCGGCGACGACGCCCAAAAGGACCGCGGTCACGGGGGTGCTGGAGGCACAGCAGAGGATGATCACGCCGGACGTCGCGAGCCCAACGACAGCCACGAGGCGCTGCCGTCCGCCGTACCACCAGCGGGCGGCGAACAGCGGCGCGAGCGACGCCCAGAAACAGCCGGCTAGAATCGGGTGCGCGAACGCACCCTGGCATCGCGGGCGGCCGTTGCGCACCATCGTTATTTCGGGCACGCCGCCGAAGAACGCGAACGCATTGTGGCCGGTCTGGTTCTCAATGAGGAACACCGCGGCGACGGGCACACTGACGACCACGAACGCCAGCACGACGTGCTCGAAATCGCACCAGTCCCGCACCAAGCACCGGAACAGGTAATACATCCCCAGCATATCGAACGAGAAGCCGAGCCGGTTGATGAGGGCCTCGATACTCTGGTGCTGGAGTGTGTTAATGATGGTCGCGCTCGCGGCCCAGCACAGAATCACCGTGTCCATCGTCTGCCAACGGAAGCCGCCGGCCTCACGCCGTATCACCAGGCGCAGCCACCCGAAAAGCACCATGATCCGCAGCAGATCGAAATCTAGCGTAAAGACGACGATTCGCTGCGCGGGCGCGACGAAGCACGCCATCACGATCATCGGCGCGACCGCCCAGCGCCGCGGCAGCAGCAGCAGCGCCAGCCCAAGCACCACGATCAGCAGTGCCGCAAGCGGGTGCAGCGTCGTGGTGTTGTTCCAGGGGCCGTTTCCGAAATTCGCCGGGTCGAACTCGGGCATCGCGGGTCACTCCCCGAACGGCGCGGCCGCGGCAGCCGCGTGCTGTTCGCCGATCGCTGTCATCTGTTGCTTAGTGCTCGCCAATGGGACGTACTCCTGCACCCGATGCGGCCGCCAAAGGCGCTTGGTGAAGACGCGTCTCGCCGTTCCGTAAAGCGACTGGAGTTTCTGTTTCACAGTGAGCGTCCCAAGCCAATATCGGAACATCGGCAGCCCACAAAAGCGTGGTGTCGGCGCACCCATCAGCCGAAGCGCCAGGAGGCGTCCCCACAGCATGCCGCGCACCTTCGGCTGAACCGGTGACAGCCCATCGAACACTTCCGCAGTGATGCGTTTCAGCTCCAGATGCCGCGCGTTCATCGCTCCGCGGACGACCTGCTGCCCACGGTGTGTGCGCACAAGCACGATCGAATGGCCGAGCTCTTTCTCACCGCGGGTCCGATACCACGGATCGCCGACAGAGATGTCGGCGAATTCGCCGGTGTGATCGGGGCAAAGACTGCAGCGCCACTGGCGGTAGCGTTGCAGGTGGTCCCACGCGGCTACGTAGGACATGGCGCGCCGCTCGATGCCGTCGCGGGTCTTGACGGCGACTTCAAACTGCCCGGGCCAGCCGCGGCCACGGTACCGTAGCCCAACCACCGAGGCGGGGTCCTGCACGCCCACCTTCCTGAGCAGCTCGAGCGTGCCGCGGGTTGAGGGCGTCGCAGCGCAGAAGATCGCGATAGTCAACCCCAGCTTGCGGTCCAGCTCCGGCCGCAGGTGCCGGGCCTTCGCCACAGCAGCCACGTCACACGGCTTACCGATGAAAACACAGGATGCCGGGGCGTCCTCGATCATCTGGAGGCCATCGCAGGGACTAGCGGGTGCATAGCGCGAGCCGGTGGCGGCGAGGATCTCGGCGCGCGTCGTGCTCAAGACCGTGTAATTGAGGTACGGCACGTCCGGGCGGGCGGCGATGTGCAAGACGCCGTGAAATCCGAGCCGTTCGATGCAATATAGCGCTAGCGCGCTCGCGGCCCCGCCGCTCGAGCCGGCAAACCGAGTCTCCGGGTCGGCCGCGTAGCCTTCCCACACCTCGCGGACCGGTCCCCAGCCGTCCACCAATTGGCGAATCAGGTTTGGATCTCGTCGATCGAACGAGTGGGCTAGTTCGATGCCCGGACAGACCTTCAGCGCGTCGACCGTGCGCGGGTCACGCGGGACAGCGGACCGCAAGAGGGGTCGGCGACCGTAGTCCAACGTGTCGACCATCCTGATCTCGTCCGGACTGAGGTACGCGCATACGCCACAGCCGCAGCAGAATTGGCGCTCGGCGACGTCGCGGATGTTCAGGACGTTCAGGCGCACGGCACAGTCTCGGCTTTGCCCTGCTCGGCCGCAACCCGCAGCAGCGGATGGTGACTCGCGCTGACGCCCAATGGCATGACCATCGCGCTCAGGTGCTGTACGCACTGCTGCACGGGAAGCTCCCACCACCGGCTCGCGCGGACAAGCGCGCACGTAGCCTCAGCAAAACGGAAGCGCACCAGACGCGCTGGATTACCGGCCACGATCGCGAAGTCGGGCACGTCCTTCGTCACGACCGCTCCGGCGCCGACAACGGCGCCCAGGCCGATATGGTGACAGCCGGGCGTGATCGTCGCGCGGTCCCCCAGCCAGGCGTCCGCCTCGATGACAAGTGCACCGGAGGGAATGTTGTCCTCCGCCACGAATCCGAGGGCGCTGTTGTAGAAGAAGGGGTGCAGCGACAGCCGCTCCAAGGGATGATTGCGAAGGAACACACGCACGTCGCCGGCGATCGACACATAGCGGCCGATTACGACACCCGGCGGAAAGGCGCCCGGGCACAGTCCGGAGCCGTAGCTGTAGGCGCCCGCGTACACCCCATGGTACTGGGCGAGAATCCGGCGCAGCGTGGCCGAGTAGTACTGACCACGCTCCCAGCGCAGTGCGAGACGCTCGCAAGTGGTCCGGCAGCGCCGATGGCGGTACAGCCTAACAAGCGCATCGGACAATGCGCATTTCCGCAAATCGCGCGAATCGCATTTGTGGAATGAATCGGTGTTGGCTGGGCCCATCAGGGACATCGACTCAATTCGCAGCCGCCAAAGGCGTGAGGCGTCGCACCTGGACCCATGCCGCGCGGCACTCGGCGCGCAGGGCCGTCGAGGTGGCCGTAACCAGTACGACACAGGCGAGCACCAGGCCGACGGCCAGCAGCAGCAAGCGCAACCAATCGTGCGGATGCCAGCCGCAGGCGGCGAGTACCAGGGCCGGAACAACCAGCACCGCGGCACTGCACGCCGGCCGAAAACACATCATTGGCGGCAGGTCATAGCGGCGGGCCAAGCGTAATAGGGCATACCCCAAAGCGAGCAACTCGCCGGCCAGGGCAGCCAGCGGGATCCAAATCAGGGCCATATGCCCAAGGGCCAAGACGACCGCGGCCGCGACGCCGCTCAAACGCCACACGTTGGCCCAAAGCGAGTTCTGGGTGTCGCTCAGAGCGAGGGCTGCCAGTGTCGGGCCCACGCGCAAGAGCCGTGCGCTCTGGGCAAGCCCGAGGAACGCAAGGTATACTCCGCCGGCCGCGTACCGGGAGCCGAAGAGAGCACTGAGCAGCCGGGGGCCAACGCATACGAAGACGATCGCAAGCGCACCGGCCAACATGGCCAGAGCACCTATGGACAGCGCGTAGCGCCGTCGGAACTCGAGGGCATTGTCCTGGGCGGCCGACAAGAGGGGTAGCATCAGGCTGGCAATAATCCCGCCCAGCAACATCGAGGGAGCCATGGCCAGAGTCAGCGCGGCGGAGTAGATGCCCAGGTCATACATCGAATAGCCGGTTCCAATGATCAGCCGGTCACCCTGGAAAATCCCGAACATCAGCAACCCGTTGATGAGTAGCGGCCAGCCGAACCCCAGCAGCCGCTGCGCCTGCTCCCGGTCGTAGCGCCACCGGTAGCGCCGTTCCGCCACGACGTGTGAGAGCACGGCGAGCGCCGCGGCCTGGACGATGACCAGCCACAATACCGCAGAGTAGTCGCGCAACCACCAAGCCAGCGGCCAGACGGCCGCCGTGATCAGCGCCTGCGAACCGACCTCCGTCAGGACCTGCGGCGTGAACTTCATGCCGCGCTGCAGGCGCTTGAGGTCCAGGTGCACGAAGCCGCGCAGGAGGGGCACCAGCGCTAGCCAGTAGAACGCCCACTGCGCCTGCGGCACCTTGAACAGCCGGGACATCGGCCACGCCAGCAGCGCGATCAGGACCGCGCTGCCCAGCCCGCGCGTGAACTGCCAGAGCTGCGCGGTAGCCTGCAGGTTCTCGTCGTCGCCGTCCCGCGCCTGGATGAGCAGCTTGTCCGCCGCCAGGTCGCTGATCATCTCCAGCAGCGAGACGGTGATCGCAAACGTTGCCGCAATGCCGAAGTCGTCCGGGCTAACCAGCCGGGCGACGATGATGTTGCGGATGAAGGACAGCGCCTGCCCGAGCCCCTGCCCGGCGCTCAGCAAGGCGGCCCCTTTGAGCACGCGACCGCGCAGGCTCACGCCGGCACCTCCCGGCCCAGCGCCGCCGCCACTCCGGGTCGCACGTGGGCCAGGATCGCCACCATCTGCTGCGCGGCGCGCGCGCGGTTGCCCCGCGCCGGCCCGGCCAGCGCTGTGCGCGCCGCTGCCCGGTCCTGCCACGCCGTCCAGAGGCGGTCCACCACGTCCGCCGTCCCCGCCACACGCGGATCGGCCACGCAGCCGCCCTGGCCGCAGGTCTCAAACACGCCCGCCGTCTTCACGCTATACGCGATCGCCGCCGTGGGGACGCCGGACGAGAGCCCCGCGATCGTCGCGTGCATGCGCGTGCCGCAAAACCAGTCCAGCCGGGCGATGAGCCACTTCATCTCCATGGGGTCGTAAACCGGGGGCACAGCGGCCACGCGCTCGGCCGCACCCGGCTCGTCCGCGAGTGCGGCGGCGACAGCCGCGTTCGCTGCCGGGTCGGACTCGTAGTGGCCCGGCGAGGTCAGCACGTGGGGCACCAACACGATCCGCGCATCCGTCTCGCGCAGGACCCGCCGCAGGAAACCCAGCACGCACTGGCGGTAGTCGGCTTGGAAGCCGTAGCGCGTCCGTGCCCCATCGGGGTCGTGCCAGATCAGGCCGCTGACGTTGAAGCCGATGACCGGACGTGGGAACGTGGGAAGGTGGGAAGGTGGGAACGTGTCGGCCGGAGGCGTATTCGGCTCGGCAGGAGCCTCGCCCTCCCACGGCCGGTGCAGAGCCCGGCCGCTACGGGTGGACGTCGGCCACGGGGGGCCGACGCTACGCGCGCCGAGCCACGTGGCGAGCGGCTCGGGCAGCGGCGCGCGCGGCGGGCGGGACTCCAAGGCGAAGGCCACATCTACACCACAGCGGTGCCGTACCGGGTCGAAGTCCGGGCCCAGCAGGTCCTTGAGCACTTCGAAGCTGCGCGCATCGCGCGCCCACGCCATGGCCGCCCGGCGCACGATGTCGGCCGCAAGCGCGCGACAGCGCCGGTCGCGATAGGGCCCGTAAGTCTGGGGCAGCAAGACGAGCGGCCGATGGTGCTCCAGCGCGAGGCGCTTGGAGAAGGTCACGCTGTGGAACCGTCGCGGCCCGTACAGGTCGGTGAAACTGTCGCCGCCGCTGATATCGAGCACGGCGTCGGCGGCCCGCAGCCGGGCGACTGCGGGGTTGCCCAGGCCACCCAACCAATTGCAGACCCGGAGATTCCAGAAGCTGCGGCGTTGCCAGACGCGGCGGGTCTGGGTCGCACCGCAGAACGCGAAGCGGAACGGACCCGTAGCGAATTCGAGCGTCGCGGGCCGGACGCCCCTGCCCTCGTCGAAAACCGTCAGCTCGGTCCGCGGGTCGCAGCGGGCTAGGCCACCGACGACGGAGTAGCAGAGCGCGGAGACGCCGAGATTCCCGGTGTCCGGGGCGGCACCGAAGAGACACAGCCGCAGTGGACTTACGCTGGTCACGTCATGGGCCCACGGCAATGCCGGCCGCCCTCGTGCGCAGCATTACGTGCTTGGGACGCGTGCGGGAAGAAGGGACGAGGGGAAGAAGGCACGAAGGCACGGAGGCACGAAGGGAGGGGGGGAAGAAGGCACGGAGGCACGAAGGGACGGGCCGGCCTTGCCGGATGCGCGAACCTGCGCGAACATGCGCTGGTGAACCCAACAATGCAGCCCATCGGCGGCTGGCCGCCATGGCTGGTCGAGGCGGTCCCCGCGGTCAAGAATGTCGAGGCGCTGTTCTCGCAGCATACGCTGTGGGGCATGCCACTCGACTGGCCACTGCGATTCGTCGTGCTGGGTGGGCTCTATCTGATCCTGCAACGGCGGCTGAGCCGCCGGCGATCCGCGGTCGTGTGCATCGCTGTGTTGCTGCTCAAGGAGGCGTTCGACTGCTTTGCGGTGCGCCAGCCCTGGCACCCACGCCCGCCAGACCTGGGAGACCTCGCCGATGTCGCGTCCGGGCTGCTGGGCCTGGTCTGCGCGGAACTCGGTCGGCGGGTCTGGCGCTTAACCCGGCTGATTCACCGCAGAGGCATCCCGGCGCGCCGGGACACGGAGAAGAAGGCAAAACGCGGGTGATTCGATCGATATAATTCACCACAGAGGCACAGAGAACACAGGCGAGCGCGGCTGTGCCACATACCTCGGCCGGCGAGCCGCCGGCCGCTACAGGATTCGGACGGCCGGCGAGGACGGCGGCCGCTACACCGACGGCGCCGATACGCGACCCTCTCCCTGCCCTCCCCCTAGCACTACAACGCTAGAAACCGCCAAGGCGCCAAGAACGCCAAGGTACGGAAGTTACGGGCGCTTCCACCTGCGCGGCGCCCAGCGGCCAGCGCGCCGCTCCCGTGGCAAAGCGTCGGTCCGCCGGGTCATGTCGTTCGCTTTCCTGCTCCATCGTTCAGCTCTGAGTTTCTCGGCGTTCTTGGCGCCCTTGGCGTCTTGGCGGTTGCCTTTCAGAATGCGAAGTAGCGTTGTAGTGCTAGTGTGCTGCCTCGCAAATATGGGATCGTATCGCGGGCTGAGCCGCGGCCTTCAGGCCGCGCGGAGCGGCCGCGCGACATGAATGTCGCGGCTCGGATACGTTGCGGTTTCAATGAGGCACTACACTAGCAGGCACTCATCAGGGCCCCGGTGAAGGCGCGGCTGAGCTGCCTGGACCTGGCAGAAGCGCGAGGATCACGCCCGCCGCATCCGCCGCGAACGCCTGGGCCACTCGTTCGGCCGCCTCAGTGCCGGACAAGGCCGGCACCGCGATCTGCACCTGGGCAACGTACCGGGACGCATTGCGGCCCGGGTTCGGGTCGCGCCAGCGCAGGCCCCAGAAACTGTTCTCGTCCACCGTCACGCGGCCGCTGAGGACGTAGTAGTTCAACACGACCGTCCGCAACTCGTCAGCGCCCGGCCTCATGAACACGTGAAGCAGCGCGGGTAGCAAGGAACTACTGCCGGAGGATGACGGCAGCGCCCCGCGCAGCGGAATCTCAACCGCGTGGGTCCCGAGATGCGACCAGCCGGCACTCGGATAGCACACCGTCGGGCGGTGCCGCAACATCGTACGCGGCCGGGCCGTGTAGCCAATATACAGGTTGACCGCCGCGCCCGTCTCCGCGTTGCGATAATGACGATTCACGTAGTCGTCATTCAGCGCGATCTTCTGCACGCTCTCGCGGATCGGCACGTCCTCGCCCTGCCACGACCCGATCACCAGCGGCAGCGACGACAGCGGCGGGTCGAGCCGGATCGGCGCCTCCAGCTCAGCGTTGAGGGCGGCCGCGGTCACACGATAGCCCCAGCCGCCCGCCAGCAGGACCACGCCGGCCAGCACGCACCCCCACCAGCGCTGCACGACGCTGCTCATACCCGATCGCGCCCTTGCAGAAGCCGCGGTAGCCACTGCCACACGGCTGGCCAGCACCATGACCACCCGCCGGCTGCGGGAGCCGAGCGCGGGCCCCGGTCGGCCCGCGTCGAGCGCGGGCGATGTCTGTTCCCGTTGGCACGGCGAGGCGATACGCGCGCGGCCGTCGTCGACGTCGCACGCTGGTCCGCACTCAACCAGCCGAGGAACTTCAGTAGCCCGAGCGATAGCAGCAGCCCGAGCGGCATCATCGCCAGGCCCGCGCCGTCGTGAAACGCCTCGCTCAGGGCCGGGTTCTGTGCGTAGTACACAACCAGCGCCGTCAGCACGCTCCGGAGCGCGTTGGAAAACACGGCGATCGGAATGCTCGCGGCGAGCAGCACGACCTTGTGCCAGCGCGGACGGTGGATGAGAAACGCCAGCACTGCGGCCACGAAGGTGAACGCCGTCAGCATGCGCAGGCCGCTGCAGGCCTCGGCAATGCCGATGCTCGTCTGCTCGTCGAGGCGCAGCACGTGTCCCTCGCGGACGACGAAGAAGCCAAGCAACTCGAGCGCGGCCACGGCGGCCATCGTCGCCAGCCGCTGCAGCGGCAGGGCGATGGCCTCGTGGATGCGCGCCGGCAGGGGCACCATCAACAGCAGGAACACGAGAATCCACCCCACGCAGCGCAACACGCGCCAGCCGGCGGCCAGCAGCACAACGCCGGCGACCGCCAGGACCAGCGCGTAACGCTCCCCGGAGGCGACACCGTAGTACAGGGCCACCTGCCGCATGAGCTCGGCCCAGGCCAGCACTGCCAGACCCCACCAACAAGGCTGGGCCCGCTCCGCGAGCAGCACCCGCCGCTCCCGCCAAACCAGGTAGAGCGCCACGAGGGGCACGAGCTGGCCGACGGAGTAATCCTGGTTCCCGGCCCAAAAAGCCCGGAGCTCGGTGAGCGTGGGCCAGTAGCTCCAGACCACGCACCCGAGCAAGGCGGCCAGCACAACATAAACCGTCAGTACATGACCCTGCGACCGGGCAACTGGAACAGGTTTATTCATGTCGATTCGAGTTCGTGTTCAGGGCCGTGTGCTGCCCCGCACATCGCAACGCGGCGCGGCTTGTACCGCACACGCCCGTCTGCAAGTACTCGCGGAGCAGCGCCCGCCAGGGCCGGCACGGCGCGACGCCGATTTCGTTGAGCCGGGTGCTGCGCAGGGCCGACATCGCCGGCCGGCGGGCACGCATCAAGTACTGGTCGGACGACACCGCCCGGAGGTCGACCTCTAGCCCGTCTTCCTCAAAGATCGCCTGCGCGAACTCGTACCAAGTGCAACTGTCGGAGGCCGCCACGTGATAGATTCCGACCGCCTCGCGCTCGATCAGCGCAACGATCCTGCCGGCGCACTCCACCGTGGAGGTCGGTGAGAGCCGCTGGTCGCTGACGACGCGAATGGGCTTGCCCTCGCGGGCCAGCCGCAACATGGTATTGACGAAGTTGCCGCCCTTGCCGCGCGCCCCGGCATGCCCGTAAAGACCACAAGTCCGTACGACCAGCGCACGCCGGTTGTAGGTCAGCGTAAGGTGTTCGCCGGCCAGCTTGCTGGCTCCGTACACGTTAATCGGACCGGGCGTATCGCTTTCGATATAGGCGGTTGCGCGGGCACCCGCCGCGCCGAAGACATAGTCAGTGCTAATGTAAACCACGGCCGCACCGACTTCCTGCGCACATTTCACCACATGCAGGGCGCCCACCGCGTTTACGGAGAACGCCGCCTCAGGCTCGTCCTCGCACCCGTCCACGTTGGTCTGTGCAGCGCAGTTCACGACGACGTCCGGCGCGTACGCCTCCAGGGTCGCGCGCACCTGCGCCTGGTTCTGCACGTCCAGTTCCGGCCAGTCTAGCGGGACGCACTCACCGGGAACCATGCGCCGCAGGTCGGTTCCGAGCTGCCCGCTGCCGCCGATCAACAGGATGCGCATGCTTACACCGGCGCGTTCACGCCACCCGCACCATACTGCCGTTCGTAGTAGTGCAGGTACTCGCCGGTCTTGATCGCCCGCCACCAGATCTCGTGCTCACGATACCAGCCCACGGTGTCGCGAATGCCGTCCGCGAAACGGATCTGCGGCGACCAGCCGAGCTCCCTGGTGATCTTGCTGAAGTCCACCGCGTAACGGCGGTCGTGGGCCGGGCGGTCCTGCACCGGTCGAATCAGCGACTCGTCGCGGCCCAATTCGCGCAGGATCGTGTGCGTGAGCTGGAGGTTCGTAAGCTCGTTGTTGCCGCCGATGTTGTAGACCTCGCCCGGCACGCCGCTTTCGAGCACGGTCAGGAGCGCGTCGCAATGATCGGACACGTGGACCCAGTCGCGCACGTTGAGGCCGTCGCCGTAGAGCGGCACGGGCTGGCCTTCCATCAGGTTCGTGATAAAGAGCGGGATGACCTTCTCGGGGAACTGATACGGGCCATAATTGTTCGAGCAGCGCGTGATCAGCACGGGCAGCTCGTACGTCCGGTGATACGCCCGCGCCAGGAGGTCGGCACTGGCCTTGGAGGCGCTGTAGGGGCTGTTGGGCGCCAGCGGCGAGGTCTCGCTGAACCTGCCCACGGGGCCGAGCGAGCCGTAGACCTCGTCCGTCGAAACCTGCAGGAACCGGTTCACGCCCATCTGCCGCGCCTGCTCCAGGAGCACCTGCGTGCCGAGCACGTTCGTGCGGACGAATTCCGCGCCGCCGTGAATGCTGCGGTCGACGTGGCTTTCGGCGGCGAAGTGCACGATCGCCCAGACGCCCCCGGCGAGCGCCCCCCGCACGGCCGCCGCGTCGCAGATATCGCCCCGGACGAACTCGAAGCGCCCGGTGTCCGCAAGCCCGCGCAGGTTCTCCAGGTTTCCCGCATAGGTCAGCGCGTCCAGTGCGACGATGTGCCAGTCCGTCTTGAGATGCAGCGCGCGGCGGACGAAGTTCGAGCCGATGAAGCCGGCCGCGCCCGTAACGAACAGGCGTTTCATGCGGCGCTCCCGGCCGCGGCGGCCGACATGGCGCTCTGCGGCAGGCAGTCGTGGTTCGCCCCACCGTTTGCGACCAGGTTGGTGGCCCGCAGCAGGGATTCAAACGTGCCCGCGTCGGTCCACCAGCCCTCCAGAATCTCGTACTGCAGCGTGCCCTGCTTCAGGTAGAAATTGTTCACGTCCGTGATCTCGAGCTCGCCGCGGGCCGAGGGCTTGAGCGAGCGGATGAATTCGAAGACCTGTGGGTCGTACATATAGATGCCGATGACGGCATAGTTGCTCGCAGGCACCGACGGCTTCTCCTCGATCCGCGCGATCCGTCCATCTTCGAAGGCCGGTACGCCGAACCGCTCGGGATCGGGCACCTCCTTGAGCAGTACGCGGGCCCCGCGCGGCTGGCGGCTGAAGTTGAGCACGCCCTGGCGAATGCTACCCTCGATGATGTTGTCGCCCAGCACGACCACGATCCGGTCGCCGTCGGCGAAGTCGTCGGCGAGCCGCAGCGCATCCGCAATTCCGCCCTCGCCTTCCTGATACGTGTAATGAAGTTCCTTGAGGCCAAGCTCCTTGCCGTTTCCGAGCAGCCGCAGGAAATCCCCCGCATCGTTGCCGCCGGTCACGAGCAGAATGTCACGAATACCGGCCTTGACCAGGCACTGCAGGGGATAAAAGACCATCGGCTTGTCGTACACCGGCAGGAGGTGCTTGTTGGTGATCTTGGTCAGCGGCCAAAGCCGCTTGCCCAATCCGCCCGCCAGAATCACGCCTTTCATGACATCCTTCCTTTCCTCCGGGACTCCGCCCCGGCGCTGCCCGGATTGATTCGCGACGCACGGCAGGTACGGGCCGTGAGCTCGCAACCCGTCTCCCAGAGACGCTCTGCTATCCCTGTGCGCTGGCCACGACGCCCCGCGCCCGTTCGGCTACGCCCCCCTCCCGGTAGCGAATCGCGGGCAGTGCCTGAGCCGCAAACGCCCGGCCCGGCAGCCCCGCGCGGCGCGCTCGGCCGGGAATCATCCAGTTGAGCGGTACGCTCCAGCGGCCGCCCAGCGTCAAAAGGGTCGCCAGAAAGACGCGGAGGTCGAGGCTCAGACACCAATGGCGGACATACAGCATGTCCAGGTAGATCCATTGGTGAAAATCGCCCGCCGAACGGTCGGACCGGCACAGTTGCCACAACCCGGTAATCCCCGGTCGCACGGCAAGCCGCGCGTTACGCCACGGTACGCAGATCTGGTTCTCGCGAAACGGCGACGGTCGTGGTCCGATCAGGCTCATCTCGCCCCGCAGTACGTTAAAAAGCTGCGGGAGCTCGTCGATGTTCGTCGTGCGCAGCCAGTGACCGAGCCGGGTCACGCGCGGGTCGTTCGAAAGCTTGAACTGCGGCCCATCGACCAGATTCTCGCGGTACAACGCGCGCTGCAGTGCGTGGGCCCCGTGAACCATCGTGCGGAACTTCCAGCAACGGAACACGCGGCCGCCCCGCCCCTCCCGTTCGTCGCTGAAAAACACCGGACCCGGTGAAGTCAGCTTGATGAGTGCCGCGACGACCAGCAGGAGCGGCGACAGGACGAAGAGTCCGAGCAAGGCCAGCAAGAAGTCGAACGCCCGCTTGCCCAGCGCGCCGGGGTTGTGCAAGGGCGTCATGTCGTGCATATCCGGCAGCGCAGAAAGCGGCGCCGCGGGCCGCGGACGGGCTGTGGATTCTTCTGAAAACGCCACACTCCCGGTGGAATCCAGGAAGACGCGGCGAACCACAGCCGTGCCCGCGCGGACACGAACCCCGCGGCCGATCAGGCTGTGCGAAACGAGGCCCTGCCGCTCGACACGGGCCTTGGGACCCAACACGGCCGGTCCGATCACCACGGCTTCCGCATCAACGACTACGTCGTCGTGGAGGATCGCCGGTCCATAGATGCGGCTGCTGGGATGGATCCGGCAGCGCGCTCCGATCCAGATGCCCGCCGCCCGCTCGGTGAACCGTGCCGGCACGGAACTGCGCGTCGTCGCGTACGTAATGCTCTCGCTTAAGGCCAGCAGGTCTCCGGGCTGCAGCAGGTCAACCACCGGGCTGGTCGCGGTGAGGTCCTGGCTCGGTACGCCGCACGCGGCCAGGCGCGTGCGCATCAGCGGCAAACGGAACAGGTCCGACCGCTGCAAGCGCTGCGCCATCGCGACGGAAATCAACGAGCAACTCACTCCGGCCGCCTCAAAATGTGTCACGCCTTCGTAAAGACGTTGAATGACCCGGACGCGATTGTGTTCATCGCAGAGCACCCGTTCCCGCGTGCCTTCGTCGCTCCGTTGCAGGTGCACGAGGTGCGTCGCCGTGGCACCCGTCCTGTCGCCCTTGAGCAGCAGCACGCGCTGGAGATCGCCGCGCGGAAAAAGCCGCGCGTCCACAAAGAGCAGCCAGTCTGCGGGCTCCAGGGTGTTGAGAAACTCGCCAAACGCTGGCGGCTCCACCACCGAGGCCGTTGGAACCAGGTCGCGCATGGCACGGAGATAGTCGGGTCCACACGGCCCGTTCGGTGCGAGGACCAACCCGTGGATGTCCGTGGCCGCCAATTCCCGCCGCAGAGGCTCCACGACGGCACTCGGTCCGAGCGGCAGACCTAGCAGCGAGGTCGCTGTCCCGTCCGACTGCACGGAACGAGGGCGCCAGTCGACTAGAATCGCCATCGTCGCCATTACACGGGCCTCACGGCGTCTGAATCAGGGGCTGAATCGGCGGGTGCGGGCTCCGGCCGCGATTCGTAGCCATACCCACGGCCATAGGCATACCCATAGCCGTAACTGCCGAACCGCCCCAAACCCACAAATACCGTCCCGAGCAGCTTCCCGCCCGCGGCTCCCAGCATCGCCAACGCCTCGAGCACCGCTTCCCGCCGGCAATGGCGTTCCCGCACGACCAGGACGGTTCCGTCGACGCGCCCGGCGACGATGGCGGCGTCGGCCAGCCCCAGTAGCGGGGCGCTGTCCAACACGACCATGTCGTACTCACCGCGCCATTTCCCGAGTAGCGCCGCGAACGCCCCGTTCGCCATCAGCTCGCGGTCCTCGTGACACGCCAGGGACCCCGACGGCAACACACTGAGCCCAGGCGTACCAGCAATGCGCTGGATGCCCGGCGTGGCGTCACGGTCCGCCAGCAGGTCCCGCAGGCCCGGAACCGGCTGAATCGCGAAGCGCTCGGCGAGCGTCGGGCAGCGCATATCCGTGTCGACCAGCAGCACGCGCAGCCCGCCCTGCGCCAGACTCCGCGCCAGCAGGACCGCCAACGTGCTCTTGCCGGACCCGATCGTCGCGCTCGTAATCTGCACCGTCACGCCGCGGGCCCCGTTCAAGCGGTTCAGGAGGGCCGTACGGACCATGCGGACGGATTCCGTCTGGGCCGGCGATGGCCCCAAGGCGAGTGCCGGACCCGGGCGCCGCAGCGGCAGATAGCCCAGGAAAACGCCCTGCACCGGAGCCGAGATCTCCAGGACCTGGTCCACCGTTGGGCTGAGCTTGATCCGCAGAAACGCGAGCCCCACACTTACCGCGAGCGCACCGACCAGGGCCGCCGCCGTGAGCTTCCAGCGCTTGTCGTTGTCCGGCTCGGCCGGCTCGATCGCCGGGAAGGTTCGCACCAGACCGGCCACTTCGCGGTTCATCCGCATTTCTTCCAGACGCCGTTCGAGCTGCTGCCGCATCTCCTGGGTCTTGTCGCGCGCGGCGGTCTTCTGCCCCAACCTCTCGGCATCGGTAAAGACCGACTTAGCCGCCTGGCGCTCCTCGTCGAGTTGGCGGGTCAGCAAATCGAGCCGAACCGTCATCTGCTGCACGGACTCGCGCAGCGCCCCGGAGCTGCTGTTGATGGGCCCACGCGTTCCGACCTGATCCAACTGGGCTCCCCACGCGCGCAACTCGGCCTCCGCGTCGTCCCGCTCCCGGCGCAGGTCGGCCAGGCGCGGGTCGGATTCGCCAAAACGTGCCTCGCGGCGCTCCACCTCCCGGAGCACCGCAGTCACCCGATCATTGAGCTGTTGCCAGCGTGCATCGAAAACGTACCGTGCCGCGGCGCTCGGTTGCGTGCTCGCTGGAGCAGCACTCTGGGAGGTCGCGACCACGTCGCCGGCGCCGGAGTCCGACGCCACCTCGGCGACCGGTTGCGTCGCGGCCTGCGGCTCGTTACGCGGCACCGACTCCAGCGTTCGCCGTGCAACCTCGACGTCCGTCCTCAGCGAGTTGACCGTCGCCTCGAGCCGGAGCAGGCCCAGGGCACGCTCCCGCACCAGCTCCTCCGGGGCCCCCGTGCCAAGCTGCTGGCGAAGCTGCGCCGCCGTATCCTCCAGTCCCTTGAGCTCGATCTCGCGATCCCCGATCTCCTTGCGGAGCTTCCCCATCAGCTCGTTCTCGCTCGTCGAGGCGCGCTCGTTGGTGAAGCGGACGTAGCTCTCCAGAACCCGATTGACGATCAGCTTGGCCTCCCCCGGCGTCGGCGTCGTCATGGAGACGACGATGAGCTGTTTGCCCCTCGGTACCTCCGCCTTCAAATCTTCGCTGAGCCGATCCATCGGCGGGCTCGGGCTACGCAAATGCAGGCGGTCAAGCAGGGCCTCCAGCGGAGAGGCCGGCGCGGCACGGTACCAGCGCGTTTGCCGCACCTTCGCGTCGTCGAGCAGCCCGTTGAGGACCACCGGGTTCGCGATGAAATCTGCCTGGCTGCCCCGGTAGCTCTCGTACAACGGCACCATGTCGCTCTTGCCGGCCAGGAGCTGCGGGATGACGGGGGATACTTCAATGATCGCGGTCGCCTTGTACCGCGGCACGATCAATACCCAGATCCCCCCCACCGCTAACGCCGCCACCAGCACGAACACGCCGAGAATGCTCCACTTGTACCGGAGCAGCAGTCGCGGCGAGAACGCGCGCTGGGCTGGGGATGCGGGTCGAGCCCCCACCGCCCCTACGTACCCCGTGGGCGCCGGCAAGTCCGCGGACGGACTGTTTACGGTGACGACTTCCGCCATCCCGAGACGGGAGAGCGGCTGCGATGGATCTGTGTTGGGGTTCAGGCTCTAATCCCTTCCGACGGCTACCAGGACGGCATGCCGTCCGCATCCGCGCAGCATGTCGCGCCGTGCCGCGCCTCGCCCGGCGCCAACGTGGCACCGGTCGTCACCAGGCAGTGGTCCGCGACCGCGTGGTCACTGACCACGCACCGGTCCCACAACACCGAGCGCGCGATCGCCGACCCACGTCCAAGCAGGCACTGACACCCGACGACCGTGGGTCCCACGACTATGGCATCGTCCTCCACTCGGCTTCTGGCACCGATCATCACCGACCCGACGATTCTGGCCCGCGGAGCCACCCACGCGCTGCGGTGCAGACAGGTCCCGCCCTGGTACTCGTACCCTTCGACGCTCAACTCCCGGGCATCCAGCCGCTCCAGCATCCACGCCTGCACTTCGAAGTAAGAGGCCAGTCCGCGCACCCGCGGCGAAGCCCGATCTTCCGGGAACGCGACCACCGGCGTCCCCGCGCGGTGCAGCTTAGGCAGCAGCGACTCCTTGATGTCCTGAAAACCCGTGGTCGGCACGTCTGCCAGCGCGCGGCCCGCGAACACGTAAATCCCGACCGGACTCAGCCACGGGTCGAGCTCTCCCGTCTGGCGCGCCTGACGGTGGACCACCACACTGGCGGCGACATCGCACTGCTCGTGCGACTGCAAGAGCGCGCGGAGATCGACCGCCGGGATGACGGATCCGTCGACGACCACGAATTGGTCCGCCTCCGCCAGCAGGGCCGCATCGCGCACGCAACCGGCCGGCCCGCGCGGCATCCGATCCTCGTAATAATACAGATCGAGCGCCTGGGACCCGCCGTCCAGCAAGTAGGCTCGTAAGGCGCGGTTGCCGTGGTTCGCACAAACCGCAATGGTTGTAATGCCCGCTTCCCGCAACCACGCCAGCGTGTAGGCGATTAGCGGCGCGTTCGCGACGGGCAAGAGCAAGCGCGGGCATAAAGACTCAAACGCGTCGTCGCGCCAGATGTGCGAACCGGCCAGAATGATGCCTGCGATCATGGCGCCGCAGCCGGCGCCGCGCCAGACGTGGATGCCGCCTCGGTGAATGGGGCGCGACCGCCCGACTGTCCTTGTGCCACCCCCCGCTCGCGTCCATGGGCTGGATCCCGCCGGGTACGCCGCGCGGCGACCAGCTTCCGCCTGATCCCGCCCGTCAACAGACCCGCAGCGCCGATGGCGATCATGACCTGCTGTTTCCAGCCGATCCCTGGCCCACGCGTTAGACCGAACCAATCAGCACACAGGGAGGCCCCGAGGAGAAACGCTCCCCCCAGCGCGACCACGTCCATGCGCAGGACCAGCCCAATCACGAGAATCAACGCGCCGGCCGCCGCGCCCGCCTGCTGGTGCCAACCAAATCCTGCGTGGGCCGGTGGGACCAGGTAGTCCCCGAACAGCCCCACGACACACAGTACCAACCCAGCCAGTCCCACCAGGACGTGCACTCCCATCCGCGGTCGCTCACCAACGACCTCAGTTTCCGCCGGCGCGGCGGCGGCGCACCTCAGGCAGTAGCGCCGCAAGACCGGCTGACCCTCAGCATACCCCTCCAGGATCAGCACACGCGCCCCGTCGCCGCAGACCTCGCACCTGGCCCGCTTCGGCGGGGTCCCACGACGGCGACCGCCGCCGCTCCGAGTCTGTTCAAGCGGCGTCTCGCTGGCCAAGCTGGCGCGAGCCTGACGGACAGGGTCCGGCAGGAAGCGCGACTGCGGCGTCAACGGATCAACCTGAATGCTCATGCGCATCCCCATCCATTAGCCCCCCGACTTGAATCCAAATGCTCAACGCTTCTTCCGTCCACTATGCCGCGGCGGTCAGCGCACGGCTCAGTCGACGGCCTCAAGCAGCGCCGCGTCGACCTCCACCATCGCCGATTGCCCGAGCGTGGACACGCTCAGGTACATCCGGCAGCGCCCGCCGTGCCGTACCACTATGCCCTCCACGCCTTGCAGCGCCCCGCGTGTGATACGGCACCGTTGGCCCACCTGTAGAACCGGAAACAGCTCGACCGCCTTGCCGCCCTCGACGACCCGGCAGATGTGCCACAACTCCGCGCGCAGCCGATCCTGGTCGGCGACGTGCAGAATGGCCGCGATCCGGTTGGTTCTCCGGGCCTTGTCGCAGTCGCCGTGCTCCCCGCACAGAAAAACATAGCCGGGAAACAGCGGCACGTGGAATGTGACCTTGGCCTTGGAATAAGTGTGGTGCACTTTCACCAGGGGCAGGTAGTGCCGGACGTGCTGCTCCGCCAGCATCGACGCGACGTGCTTCTCGTTTCGCGCCCGGGTGTGCAACACCCACCAGCGGCCGAGCCCACGCACAATCCAATCCTCTGTCTTCCCCGGCCAATCCTGCACAGCGCGCTGCGCATCGCGCTCCACCACCGGCGCGTCGGCCACCGCAGTCCGGCAGCAGCTTCCCGGCCCTACACCAAGCACCCGACCTCCGATCGCAGGAGCGCTGGCCACGTCGGGCCTAGCGTTCGCCGACGACCAGCTCGGTATTCCCCTCAGCCGCAAGTCCCCTTCTTCCACGGGCAACTCCTCTCTCTCTCTTGCTTTCTCTGCGGTCCCACGACCCTGCCCAGGTGACGGAGTGCATCATCCGCGTGAGCTGCACGGCGTTCCGCACGCGCATCTTCTTGTTAATGTGCGAGCGGTAGATTTCGACCGTCTTCTCGGAAATCCCCAGCTGCTTGGCAATCACGCCGCTGGTCTGCCCCTCAATCACCAGCTTGAGCACCTCGCACTCGCGCGGCGTGAGTTGCGCGTAGCGGAGCCGGATGTCGTCCTGCTCCAGACGCGAGGAGCGCGAGCCGAGATCGGCTGCGAGGGCGCGCAGCACCACGGGCACGACGCGCTGGGGCAATAGCGGCCCTTCAATCACGTCCATGGCACCCGCCTTCAACGCGGACACCGCGGACGCCACGTCGCCATCCCCGGCGACCACGACAATCGGAAGCCGTGCCCCGCGCCCGGCCAGCGCATGCTGCACTTCGGCTGCGGTCTGCGCGCGCACCCGGGTTCCGATGACGACACACCCGGGCTGATCCAGGCACAGTTCGTCCAGAAACAGCGCCACATCGGCGTAAGGCTCGGCCTGCAGCCCCGCGGCTTCCACGACGCCGCGGATGTGGTCGCGCGTTTCCGCCTCGTCATGAACGATGAATACGATAGGTGTGTGCGTTGTCATGCCCCACCTTTACCTGACGGGCAGTCGAACTGATGGGGGCTTTCCTTCTTCGACGAATACATTGTGCTTACAGCGACAGCCGCCGTGCCACGTGCCCCAGACGTGTGCCAATCGACGGTCGATCCACGACAGCACGACGGCGATCGAATAGGTTATAAACCCGCGAGTACTCAATTGTTACCTTGGATGCCTGCGCCGACGTCGTTCGCAGCCGCCGCCACGCTACTTGCCATATCCAAGGGTCGATTGCGAGAACGCCTACCGCCTGTCCTGAGCTGGCGTAGACTCCGTCCCCGCCAATTAGGCCGCTCGGACCTAAACAGGCCACCTACGCCCCTGTGGGAGCCTAGCTACTGAGTGCTGCCTCTTGCCGCTTCCATGCAGCGAAGTGCCGCTCCCCTATGTCTTCCAACCCGCGGGGGCGCCCCTGTAACCTCCATCTCCCTGTGGCTCACCCGCGCCGGGTTTCAACCGGAACCTGTGTCACTTGTAGGGTCACGCCGCTCCGCAACGGCACACCGCCTTGTGCTGACGACCCTATAGATGTACTACTAAGGAACTTCCACACTCGGTGCCCCGCGATGACTCAGCGGCTTAGGCCCTTAACGGACCCGCACCCTCATACTGCAAGTAGTATAACCTACGTCTCGCCACGTTGCAAGTACCATTTTACCTTGATTAAGGAACCACTGCACATGCGTCTCGCGCCGACAGCGGCCCGCGACGTTCTACTCGCCATTCCCCACGGGCTGTCACCCCGGTCCTCGTCGCTACCCGCACCGATTTCCGTCCCGCGTCCCACGCGCGACGCAATGCACGTTACTTAAACTCCACCGCCCACGAGAACGGGAACTTGTCCCACGGCTCACGTTCTTCGTCCGGTTGCTGTGGATCGTATTTGCGGGAAACGTAGTATAACAGCAACGCGTCACGCCCGCCCACAGCCACGCCGCCGTGCCAAAGCCCCGCCGGAATCCGGAGCACTCCCGGTCCATGTTCTCCCAGGTACACCGCTCTACCCTTGCCCGGCGCGATCTCGACCCGTACGACCTGTTCCGTCGCCGGCAGCGACCCTGCCAGGCGCAGCTCGGCGATCAGGGGGCTCTGCCCCGTGTTGAACAAGCCGACCTTAAGATCGCCCGCCAGTGCAACCCAGTGATCGTCTTGCCGCGCATGCCGATGCCATGCCTTCACCGCGCCGGCATACATGACGGACGCGTTTACCTGGCCGGGAAGCTCCGCCAGGTGATCGAATACGGACATGAACGAACGCCCACGGTCGTCGCAATAGAAGTGCATGCTCGCCTACTCGGCTGACTCCCTGCCAACCTTAGGAATGTACGTCACGTTGAGATGGGCTGCAACGTCTAAGGTTGCCGCCGGCAGGGCTCACGACCGTGGTCTTATCGCTTATATTCGGAGGCGCTTTTTCCTGAGGGTTGCAACGCTGCATTCGGCCGCCATGGGCCCCTGTTCATCGCCGACCGATACCGGTGCGCTCAGTTCACAGGCTCGAGCAATCCGGCGTCGATCACTAACACGGCCGACTGTCCCACCGCGGTGACGCCGACATACAGTTTGGTCTTTCCGCAGCGTTCGACGACACCTTCGATGCCTTTCAGCGGACCGCTGCGGATGCGGCAGCGTCGGCCCTCGCGGAGGGCTGGAAAGGTCTCGATCTGGTTCCCGCCCGAAACGATCCGGCAGACCTGCTGTAACTCCGCTCGGAAACGATTCTGGTCGTGCACCGGCAAGATCGTGACTACGCGGTTGGTCCTCCACACCGTGTCGCAGGCTGCGGCCTCGCCACAGAAGAACAGGTACCCCGGGAATAAGGGCAGTGTGAAACTCGCCTTGGACTTCGCATAGGTATGGTGCACCGACACCAGGGGCAGGTAACAGCACACTTCCTGCTTCTCGAGGGCCAGGGAGATCATCTTCTCGTGCCGCGCCCGCGTATAAATGACCCACCAGCGCCCCGGTGCTCGAAGGATCCATTCTCCGCGCTGCTGCGACGGTAGGGAGACAGGCGCCACACCTTGGCCGGGCGCTGGCGGCCATCCCGCCGGCGGTGCATGGACCTCTCCCGCGCGGCCCACCCGTCCCACCGCGGCGCCGCACGCCAGTGGTCCGTCGCGGACGCTCTGCCTTCCGGTCGCGAACCGATCGTACGACCGCATTTCGGACGACATAAGAGCCACCCTTTCCTCTCCGGGCACCTTCACCGCACGCTATATACCATGCGGGCTAACTCGACGGCGTTCCGCGCCCGCATCTTTCGATTGATGTGCGACCGATACACCTCAACCGTTTTCTCCCGAATCCCCAACTGCTTCGCGATGGCGCTGCTCGTGGCGCCCTCCACGACGAACTTTAGGACTTCCCGCTCACGGGCCGTCAACTCGGCGTACCGCTGCCGAACCTCGCCGCGCGCCAGGAGGTGCGACCGCCGGTGCAGGTCTGCGGCGATCGCCCGGAGAATCACGGCGACGAGCCGCTCCCATAGAAGCGGACGTTCAATCACCTCGACTGCCCCGGCTTTGAGGGCCGACACGGCCAGCGATACTTCTGCGCACCCGACGTCCACGATGGTTGGGATGTTGATTCCGCGCCGCGTCAGTTCGCACTGCAACTCGGGGGCGGTTAGGGAGTGGATTTGTGACCCGAGCACCAAACAGCCGGGTTGATCGAGCGACAGCTCGCTGAAAAGACTCGCCGCGTCGCAGCACGTGCGCGTTGCCAACCCGGCGGCTTCCACGAGCGCACGGACTTGCTTGCGTACCTCGGGGTCCTCGTGCAGAACAAAGACCGTAGGCGCTCTGGCGAGCGCATCGGCCTGCGCGAGATTAGCACTACCGGAAGGCAAAGTCATGTCACGCACTGTCATCACGCGAACGCTCGGCAGGATACGAGGTGGATGCCCACGACCGCGCTCATTGAACTCTCAAGCACATCGCGAGCGCGCTAGCCTGGTGGCGGCGCGAGACGGCCACGGGGGTATCGAAGTCAGTGGGCACCCCTTCTCCGCGGCCCGTTGAATCCACTCGCATGTCTCCCGCCCGCGCCTCTGCGCGAACACCGCGCCGCATCGGTTGGTGTCTAACACACCGCCGTCTTACAGAGCCAACAGGAAACGCCGCGCGGGAGCGAAACAGGGCCAAACTCCGTCCCTGTCAGTTGGGCCGTCGCTACCCAACAATCGCTCGCGGATGGCGCCAGCGCGGCCATCCCAGTCACACCTTTGTACGCGGTTGCCTCCGTGCCCTCATGGTGAACGGCCCACCGTTCACAACGAGCCCCGCGCTGCGCATTGCGGCTTACCAACGCGAATTGTCAGCCACTCCGAAAGTCGAACCACCGCGTTGACATGTGCCGCCCACGCTGAACCGCTCCCTCTCGATATCAGGCACCACGCCGTGCACTTGCGCACGAGCTATTCTCCACGACCCAGAAGGGCTTTTCCCCGCGGTGGTACAAAAAATCGCACCCCGAGGCGCTATCATTCTCCTCTCGTACGGCTCACGTAGTATAAACTATATTACGGCGCATGCAAGGGGGGTCCGCAAAAAACTCGCTTCTCGTTGTTACGCAAGGGGTTGCGCTCCGCCCCGCCGTCCTCGTCGCTGCGCTGTCCCTATAGTACATCCGGGCTAAGGTGTCCCGATGGTGTCCCTCCAGAAAAGTCCGTCCGCGTTGCTACGTAAAAAGTTGCGCGCTTCGCCTTCGCCGGGCTCCCCCGCTACGATTCACCCTGACGCAAACCGAACGGCGGCGACACGATGGACGGGATACGGCTGATCCTCGGCTTGCTCCGCGCGTTCCTCCTCCCGCGCACAGCCTTGGTCGCCGAGAATCTGGCCCTCCGTCAGCAGCTGGCCGTGCTCCAGGTGTCGGTGAAACGCCCGAGGCTGCGCACGCGTGACCGCATCTTCTGGGTCTGGCTGTCCCGGCTGTGGTCCGGCTGGGGGGTTGCCGACGGTCGGTTGAAAAGTGCAGCGCCCCTGGCCAGCCCGGTCGGGTGGCGGCGACGATCCACAGCAGGTGCCCGCCGTTGTCCAGCTCGATTATGGCGCCGTTGACCGCCAGGCCGAGGATCTCCGCCGGCGAGGCTTCGCCGAGCGGCGTATCGATCTCGAGTCGTTGCTTGACCCCCATCATGCCCCCGCGCCGCTGCCGCGCGTTGACAGGGTTGGCCCAGCGGACGCGACGTTGTGCAGCCATCGGAGCTGCACATCATCGGCCGCCAGCGAGTCACGCGGAGCCGATCGCCGACGGCTGGCTTCGCTGGGCCAACGCGGTCACAAGCTGGTAGTAGGAGGAGGGCTCGGCTCCGGCGATGCCGCCGCCGAGGGTGCCGGGGGATTCCAGCTACACCGGCGTAAGCCGGGCAGGTTCTTCCAGGATATCGAGAAGTTCGCGCGCACAGTAGACGCGATCACGACGACCTTCAGTCGTCTGGACCAAGGCGCCCGCCTTCTGGAGCCTGTCGATCGCCCGCTGTGCGGTCGTGAAAGCGATTTTCAAGCGCTCGGCGGCCCTCTTGGCCGTGATGAACGGATTCTCCGCCACGAGGTCGAGCACGAGCAACATATTCCGCGAGCTTGCCCCAACGATTGAGCGCCGCCATTTCGCGATCAAGCGGTTAATACGCTGCGAACGCCCGACCGCATCCTCAGACTGGCGGGCGACGCCGTTCAGGAAGTACTCGAGCCATGGCTCCCACTCGCTGCGCTGCGTGACGCCGAGCAGCCGATCATAGTACTCCCGGCGCGTTGCCTCGAAGAACGCGCTCAAGTAGAGCAGCGGTGCCGGCAGCACGCTGCGCTCGATCAGCAGCAGGGTAATCAGCAGCCGTCCGACGCGCCCGTTGCCATCGAGGAATGGGTGAATGGCCTCGAACTGGCTGTGGATCAAGGCCACGTGGATGAGCGGTGGCAGTTCCGTCCGACGCAGCGCCTTCTCCCAGTCGCCCAGAGAGGCCATCAACTCGTCGGGCGGAGGAGGAACGTAGGTCGCGTTCATCAGCGTGCAGCCCGGCGGGCCGATCCAGTTCTGCGTGCGCCGGAATTCGCCCGGCGTCACTTGGCCGCCGCGGACACCACGCATCAGCCGCGCGTGAAGCTCGCGAACCAGCCGCAACGAGAGCGGCAGCGACTTCAGGCGCTTGATGCCGTACTCGAGCGCCACAACGCAGTTGCCGACCTCGCGTAGATCTTCCGGGCTCCGCTCAACGGCTGCGCCCGCCTCGGCTGCGAGCAGCTCGCCCAGTGTGGCCTGCGTGCCCTCGATGCGGCTCGACAGGACCGCCTCGCGCCGGAGAAACGGCCGGATGAGCACATGCGGATTAGGCAACTGCGCGCCTTCTCCGGCCAGACGGCCGATCAGCCGGTCCGCATCTGAGAGCGCCCGTATGAGCTTTGAAGACCAGTTCAATGCGGGCGGAAGCGGGTTGGGAACAAATGCCGAGTATCCGCTAGCACTGCGAATCAACCGTCCGGCGGGCATGCTCACGGCAGCTCCTTGTTTGCAGCGGCGAAAACAGCTACGGCCACTATTTTCGCAATCGTAACATATCGAAAATAAGTCGGCAAGGCGTATTCATCCTCTCCACCTGGGCGGAGAACGGGACCAGCCGGGGGCGACACCGGTTTAGTCGCGATCCTCAGCCGGCACGTGGTTTTCGATAATCTGTCACTTGGTGGTTGTTTATCACGACTGCCGCTTCCCAGGACTTCAAAGTCGACCTCCACGGATCACCGTCCCATCTCGCACCCCCTTCGACGCCAACGTCGGCCAGCCACCGGAAGCTGAACAACTTTACCGCCACTTCTCGCGCCAAGTCCCGCTCCCGGCTCGGGTTCCATCAACAACTCCGTTACCCAGCTACCGTCTTGGTACGCCTTTGTCGCTGCCATCGAGGCGGCCCTGGTCGGCGGTCGGCACACCGTTCTCATTGCTGTGCCCGAGCTCTTCGCGGAGCCGCTTCGACGCTTGATCAATCTGCCTTCGCCGGGTCCGGGTAGCTGTGGGTTCAGACGTCGTCGGCGTTGCACCGGGCGCTCCCAGGTGGTCAGCAAAACGCTGCAGCGCTTCGAGGGATATGTAGGTCGAGCCTCCGATGCGGATCGCCTCGAGACGAACGCCCCGCACGCCCCGGCTGATCCAGCGATAACACGCGCTGATATGCACGCGCTTGCCGTTCGGTCGCGGCGGCAGGTGGCGCGGCGCCTCGCGGAGGGGGATCAGGGTTTCCTGGGTGATGTCGATCATACGTCTATCCAGAACGCGCCTGCGATGTCGCAGGCCTCATACGTCTCTCGTCCACCTCCATTCTTGCGCACGCCTGCAGATGCCGAATGCCGGCAGGCTGACGCCGTACAAACTTGGCTGCGACGCTGACGGAGGCACACCGACGGTGGGTTCCTGCCCGCGCGAGGAACCCACCTCGGAGCGTGAGACGATGAATGTTGAAGAAGCACGGCAGTTGGCGAAGGAGAAGATCGAAGAGCTGGGACAGGAACTCGAGCGCGGTCACAGCGAGACCCTGCGGGCCTACCTGGCCGCGATGGCCAAGTTCCCGCGGTACAGCCCGAACAACATCTGGTTGATCTTGGCCCAGGCGCCCCAATCCCGACAGGTGGCTGGCTTCGGCACGTGGAAACGGCTCGGCCGGTACGTGCGCAAAGGCGAGCACGGCATTGCGATCCTGGCGCCGTGCGTCAAACGCCGTAACCCTGACGGTGTGCGGGCAAAGCCGAAGCGCGACATGCCCGCCGGACATGAGGACGCTGACACAGACGAGGTCGTCGTCGGCTTCCGCGGCGCGTACGTGTTCGACGTGAGCCAGACCGCCGGCGCCCCGTTGGCCGACCTCGCGATTGTGGCCGGCAATCCCAGCGTCTACACGGACCGGCTCAAGGCATTCGTCGCCGAGTACGGCATGGTCATCGAGTATTCATGGCGGATCGCCCCGGCACGTGGCGCCTGTACCGGAAAGACCATCGTACTCGTACCCGACATGCCTCCAGCCGAACACTTGTCCACGCTCGCCCACGAGCTAGGGCATGCCCTCTTGCACAGACGCGACGGGCGTGAAGGGTTATCGCGGACCGTGCGTGAGACCGAGGCGGAGGCCGTCGCCTTCGTCGTGTGCGAGGCGATTGGGCTCGAGAGTCGCAGCAGCTCAGCCGACTACATCCAGCTTTGGAACGGCGATGTGAAAACCCTGACCGCATCACTCGAGCGCGTCCAAAAAACGGCCGCACAAATCATCGCCGCGATCGGGCCGGACGTGTGAGCGTCACGGCCGTGGCGGTGCGCACGCGTGCTGCGCTCACGCTCTGGTGTTGCGATCCATAATCACGCTATCAGGTGGCCCGGTTGCACACCCGTGAATGGGCATGTCAGCGCATAACATCGCCCGCAGGCCCAGCGCCGAGACGCAACGCGATGACCGCACGGCCCGACCGGTCGGAGCTCACCTGGCAAGTCCCAATCTTGAGTGAAAGCCAATTCGCAAAGGAGCGGAACTTCCCGCCAGGTTCGGGCGTCCAACTGAGCAGGACAGGCTTGTGATCCGAAAGGAGACCCCATGAACCGCCTTTCTGTCTGGTCGTGCGCCCTCGCGTGGATTCCGGTTAGCCTGATCTCCGGCCTCGCCCGCGCGGACGGCTTCATCGTCATTCACAATCCCCCGCCGATCTTGCCGCCCCATCCGCACCCGCCGATGCCCCCGCACTACCCCTTTGCCCCGTTGGAGGTCAAGTACCACCACGTGACGGCGAAGATCACCGACCAGGTCGCGGTGACGGACGTGGACCAGTCCTTCTACAATCCGAACAATCAGCAACTCGAGGGGACGTACCTCTTCCCGATCCCCGTTGGGGCGCAGATCGACAAGTTCACGATGGACATCAACGGCAAGCCGGTCGAGGCCGAGCTGCTCGACGCGGATAAGGCCCGCAGAATCTACGAGGACATCGTGCGCAAGGCCCGCGACCCGGCCCTGCTGGAATACGCTGGCCAAGGCCTGTTTAAGATCCGCATCTTCCCCATCGAGCCCCGCAGCGAGAAACGCATTCAGCTCAAGTACACACAGCTCCTGCGCAGCGACAGCGGTATGGTGCAATATCTATATCCACTCAACACCGAGAAGTTCTCGGCGGCACCGCTCAAGAGCGTCTCGATCATGGTGGAGCTGGAGTGCCAGCAGCCGATCAAATCGATCTACTCGCCGAGCCATACGGTCGAAATCCAACGCCACGGCGAGAACCGGGCCGTCGTCGGCTTCGAAGCCCGCGACGCGAAGCCCGACACGGACTTCCAACTCTTCTTTGCGCCGGAAAACGCCGCCGACGTGGGGCTCAACCTGCTGACGTACAACGGCGGCGGCGAGCCCGACGACGGCTACTTCATGCTACTTGCTTCACCAGCGGGGCAGATGACCGCAGAGAAGATCGTCGCCAAGGACGTGGTATTCGTGCTGGACACCTCCGGTTCCATGGCGGACAACAACAAGCTCGACCAGGCCAAGAAGGCTCTGCGCTTCTGCCTGAAGAACCTGAACGAACGCGACCGGTTCGAGATTGTCCGCTTCTCGACCGAGACCCAGCCGCTGTTCGAGAAGCTCCTGGCAGTCAACGACGCGAATCTCGCGCAGGCCGAGGAATTCATCCAAAAGCTCAAACCGATTGGCGGGACAGCGATCGAGGAGGCGCTCGTCAAGGCGCTCGAGCCGGCCCGGGGCCAGGGCGACCGCGATCGCCCGTATTTCGTCGTCTTCCTCACGGATGGCCAACCGACGGTCGGCAGCACGAACGAGGACCAGATTCTGGCGGCGGTGAGCAAGGCCCTTGGTGAGCGGTCCGTCCGTATCTTCTGCTTCGGCATCGGCACGGACGTCAATACCCACCTGCTCGATAAGGTCGCCGAGAAGACGCGGGCTGCCAGCCAGTACGTCCTGCCCAACGAGGACATCGAGGTCAAGGTCTCGAACTTCTACGCCAAGATCAGCCAGCCGGTGCTGGCCAACCTGAAGCTCAAGGTCGGCGGCGACGTGCGGCTCGCGAAGATGTACCCGAGCGACCCGCCCGACCTGTTCAAGGGTGAGCAGCTCGTGGTGTTCGGGCGGTACACGGGTAACGGCGAGACGGCCGTCACGCTGGAGGGTACGGTCAACAGGCAGCCGCGCTCGTTCACGTACGATGCGAGGTTTGCCCAGCACGCGACCGAACACGGCTTCATTCCGCGCCTGTGGGCGATGCGCCGGGTCGGGTTCCTGCTGGACCAGCTTCGCCTGCACGGCGAGAGCAAGGAGCTGCGCGACGAGGTCACCGAGCTGGCCCGCAAGTATGGCATCGTCACGCCCTACACGGCGTACCTGATCGTTGAGGATGAAGCCCGGAGAAATGTGCCGGTGTCCAGCCGCACGCTCCAGGACATCGACCGCGACGGGCGCGTGCGCAGCGAGGTCGGGCGGATGTACAAGGAGGCGAATGAGGCCAAGAGCGGTAAGGCCGCGGTGGGAGGCGCGCAGGGGATGGGCGCGCTGCGCGGCGCAGATACGTTGGCCGCTCCCCAGGCCGCCAATTTCTACATTACCCGCGGTCAGTCGGGTGCAGCGGAGGCCGGCGGGGAGTTGGTGCAGCAGGCGATCCAGTCGCAGCAGAACCGCTTCATCCGCGGTCGGACGTTCTACCAGAACGGGGCGCAGTGGATCGATGCCGAGGTACAGCGCCATCCGGATGCCCGACGCGTGCAGGTGAAGTTCAATTCGGACGAGTACTTTAGCCTGTTGAAGAAGTATCCCGACGCGGCCCAGTGGCTGTCGGTCGGCACGAATGTGCAACTGCTGCTGGATGACACGGTGTATGAGGTCGTGGAATAGACGGTCGTGTGCGGAAGTCGCACGACTCAGAATCAGGAAAGGATAAACCCATGAATCTCCATCGGATATGTTGCTCGCTCGCGGCTACGATCCTGGCGCTCGGGCTGACCAGCGCTGGCCTGCCGGACCAGGAGGCCGCCGTTGCGCCGAAACCGCAGCCTGCCGCGGCGCTCCAAATCGAAGTCTGCTTCGTCCTCGACACGACCGGCTCCATGGGCGGCTTGATCGCGGGCGCCAAAGCGAAGATTTGGTCGATCGCCAATCAGCTGATTGCCGCTAAGCCGACGCCGAAGCTCAAGATCGCGCTCGTGGCCTATCGCGACCGTGGCGACGGCTACATCACCCTGGTCTTCGACCTGACCGAGGACATCGACGCGGTGTACTCCAACCTCCAGAAGTTCGTGGCGGGCGGTGGCGGTGATGAGCCGGAGTCGGTCAACCAGGCCCTGCACGAGGCCGTCACGAAGATCACGTGGAGCCCCGACCGCGAGGTGCTCAAGATTGTCTTTCTCGTCGGCGACTCCCCGCCGCACATGAACTACGGCGACGACGTGAAGTACCCGGACGTCTGTCAGTTCGCGATGCAGAAGGACCTGATCATCAACACCGTGCAGTGCGGTAGCAACCCGCGCACGACCCCGATCTGGCAGGAGATCGCCCAGCGCTCCGAGGGCAAGTTCGTGGCCATCAGCCAGACCGGCGACATGCAGGTCGTCAGCACGCCAGTCGACCAGGATTTGGCCGAGCTCAACGTCGCGCTCGGGGCGACGCTCGTGCCGTACGGACACGATGAGCAGCGGCGCCTCGTGGCGGCCAAGCAGGCAGCGTCCGAGGCCGCGGCTGCGCCGGCGGCGGCCGATCGGCTGGCCTACAACGTAGCGCTGGGCCGCGGTGTTCAGGGTGTCGGCGACTTGGTTGACGATCTCAAAGACGGCAAGGCCACGCTGGCAACCCTCAAGAAGGAGGAGCTGCCTGCCGACATGCAGGCCATGACCGTGGAGCAGCAACGGGACTTTCTCCAGCAGAAGGCCGAGAAACGTCAACAGTTGCAGGCGCGGGTACACGAGCTGCTGAAGCAACGGCAGGCGTTCATCAATACCGAACTCCAGAGACGGCTACAGGCCGGCAAGGGCAACGCGTTCGACGTGCAGGTCGCGCGCATCATCCGCGACCAAGCGCGGCGCAAAGGCATCGAGTACGGCGATGTGGCGCCGCCGCAGTCGAAGCAAGCAGGAGGTGAGGGGCGCTGATGATGCGGATCTTCATTGTCAGCTCCAATTCACGTTCCGCTCACGGCATCCAGCAGCGGCGACCTTGACCGCCGCATGCGCACCCGACACGTATACCGCCTGCCACGATGCCGCCGATGACGCCACGGTTACCGCGGCGCTCTGGTGGCCGGCGTCACCGTCATGACGCAGCCATCCGCGACGCTCGTCCGGCCGCGATGGGCGTTCACATCTGACAACCGCCCGGCCGCCGATCTGAGGTTCGTCAGACGGGCTGAGCTTGCTCATACCGCACCGGCCGTACGCTCTTTCGACAGCGTGCGACGGCTGGTGCGTTCAAAAGGGCTCCTCGTCCGAGCGGCCGGGCACACTGCCGGACGCCAGAATCAGCTTGTTGAAGTACACGTTCGTGTACTCGTCCTTCGTGCGCTTGGTGACCTCCAGCGTGCGGTCCACGAGGTCGTCCAGGTGGTTCTGCAGCTCGCTCAGCTTCTTCAGCTTCAGCCCGAGCGTCTTCAGGTCGCCCTTGATGAACGGCAGCGACGCGTCCGTGATCACGGCGTTCTTGAAGATGTGCCGGCGAGCGTGCGTTCCGGCGATCACGACCAGATCCCACCGCAGCATCTTCTGGTTGTTCTTGCCGTAGTCGACCTTCACGCTCTGCACGCGCACCTGGTGCCTGCCGTCGGGAACCTCACCGTTGTCCACCGGCGTGACGGCTTCGTACTCGTCATCGAACTCGCTCAGGTCCGGCTCGGCGTGCGTGGGGGACGTCTGGGGATCAATCGGACTACTGGATTCTGTCATAACATCGCCTTTCCTTTGCAGAGGTGTCCCGGCGGAACCGATTCCTGCCACAAGCCCTGCTGCCGGGGAACCGACAGGGCGGCGGAACAACAACTTCTGAAAGCGCCACACCGTTGAGCGGCGGCCGATCGTGCTCAACAACGCGGGGCGCGGGTCGGGACACGCGCGACAGGGACTTGGGTGCTGCAACCAAATCGCGCGCTTTCTTTCAACGTCCTCATGTATGCCACGATAGTCTGTGTACTCGGCCGCGGATTGACCTGCCGCTTACCATTCGCTGACGTTGCCTCGCTTGTCGGTCGGGCTCGTCTCCTGCTCCCGCACGCGCATGAATTCAAGGGCGCGCAGCGTCACGAGTCACAGGTCGGCGAGGTTGGACGGCGAGAAGTACTCGCTGTCCCGCCACTCGCCGGCGTCGTCCAGGTAGCGGTTCTGAATTTGGGAGTTGTACGCGTCCCAAGCGCGTCCATCGGCCTGCCGCCGATGCCGCCACACCGCGATCGACACGCCGCCCGCCGCGAACTTCGCGACCGGCCGGCGCGCGCCAGCGTCCACATGCTCGTCAGACATAGCCATTACTCCTTACAAAGAAGCCCTGGCGGAACCCCCACCGTGGGGACCGCCAGGACCTACTCGGTCCGTGACGGCGCTATTGCGAAACTGTGTCCCCGGGACTGACGGTGTCCCGCGACGCGCTGCCGATGGCGCACCGCATCCTGCCCGGCTCGGCAGACGAACCAAACGCCGTCGGTGCAGCCGTTGCCGCAGCTTTTCAAGGGCCCGTTGCGTCACACTCGCCAGGAGCGGCAGCGGCACGATCCACTCCGGGCGGCACGGGAGACCCGCGCACAGGAACGGCACCACGAGCCAGAGAACCGCGTGCCGATACGCGGCCACGCCAAAGCGGTCGAACAGGCTCCACCCGGTCGGGAACCGCCAGAGCGACGCGTCGGGCGTGAATAGCACGCGCAGCGCCTCGCGCCAGTCGCAAAGCACCCACGCATACGTCATGACGAACACCAGCGCCATGATCTGGAGGGCGGCGGTCTCGGCGTCGTGAAAACCACTGAGCAGCGCCGTCGCGTACAGCGCGGCCAACAGGCAGCGGGCGATGCCCGGCACGAGCCCATCGCCGCCCACCGCCGGGACCAAGCGCCGCCCGAGTGCGCCCATCCAGGCGTTCTTCGGTGACCGCCCGCCGCCGGGTGCCGGATCGGTCACGGCAAGCGTACCTGCCGACAGCGGTGTGGCCGGCGAGCACGCGTCCGTACTCTCGCGTCCTGGACGATGGTCCGTGTTCATTTCCTTCTGCGTAATAGCGCCGACCCGAGGTCGTTTATTCCTCACCCAGGGGTAAAGCAGCCGATGATCCTGGCGCCCGATCACTGCACGATCTCGTCGTGATCCCTGAAGAACCCGCCACCGGCAAGCCCGGCTAGCGCACGCGGATCCGTGACCACGATCAGGGTGTCGATGTACACCCGAAGATTGATCGGCCGGCTGGGCCGCGCGAGCGCGCGAAGCTGTGCCGCCGCCGCTTCCAAACGGTCGGCCAAGTCGGCCGGGCTGATCGCTCCGGTAGCTTCAGGGCTTCCGAAGCCGTCCCACTGGCCCGCCTGCTGGTGCACTTGTACGCGTTGCCGCGGGTTGACTAACGTGTCGTCGAAGTTAAAGCCGTTCAGCATCGAAGGATCCTCCGCGGGGGCCGCTAGTTCCGTGACCGGTCCGGCCCGGAGTCGGCCTTGGGCGCCACCACGATCACCCGACCAATGTGGATCTCGCCGCTGATCGGCGCCCCGGTGCCGGCGGATGCGCTGCCCGGCGGGGGCACCAGGGCGTTGTCGCCGGGGACAATCGGCCGGAAGTCCGGCGGCGGTTGGTTCGCCGGCGTGCCGTCCACGATGTGCTTGACAAACGCTATCGCGAGCAAACCCAGCACGATCGCCACAAGCGCCGCGCCGATTGTGCTACCCTCGTTCGCGGCGCTATTCGTAGCTGCCGCTTCTGCCAGAAGTCGAATCATGCCGTTCTCCTTGAAGTTGAACTGATTCTCGAGAAAGCCGCTTTGAGCACCGGCCCTTTGGGACAGTGACCGGTCGCCACGACGGCTCCGTATCCGCCGGAGCCAGATTTGCGTCGATACCGCTGAGCAGGAACCCCCGTTCGCCGCAGGCCGGACAGTCCGGGTTCCGGGCACTGGCGGCAACCAACGTCCGGCCCGTCAGCCAGTCCACGTGCAGATAATCCTGGCGTGTGAACGGCCCGCTGCCGATCAGCGCCAACAACGCCGTCACGGCGTGCTGCGCGATCAGCGTGTTGAGCACGGCGACCGAGGGCGTGGGCCCCGCGTCGGCGCCGATGACGTAGCCCCGCCGCTCGTAGATCGCGCGGTCGTCCTCGCCGAGCAGGTCGAGCGCGGCCTGGCTCGGGTCGAACGCGCCGCAGCAGGCCAGGCAGGCCGTCGCGCCGGGTACAACGACACGTACCTGGCCACCGGCTTCCACCGTCCCATCACCCACCTGGATGTCCGCCCCCAAATCGATCAGCGGGATGCCGAATCGCACGGCGAGGTCGTTGAGGACCAGACGCACGCCGTCGATGTCGCCGCAGCCAAACAGCACATCCGCGGCTTGTAGCCGAGTGCGTGCGGTGGGATCTGTAACGGAGTACGGATACCGATGGAACGTCGCGGTGGGGTTCTTGCGCCGCACGAACTCCGCGGCAACCTCGACCTTCGACTTGCCCACGTCGTCCGGCGTGGCGTACGGGAGGCGCGGCAGGTTGGACAGCTCGACCACGTCTGGGTCCACGCTGGCGATCCACCCGGTCGCAGCCGCGCCGATCGAGACCAGCATCTGCAATACCTGGGCTCCGTGGCCGCCCAGCCCCACGATCCCGATCCGAAGATCGCCGAGCGCGGCCTGCGTCCAGCCGGGCACCAACTCCTGGCGTGCATAGCGCTCGTCGGACTCCGGCGTGCGGCCGCGCGAGCTGCCGGTCCGACGGATGTCGAGCCCCGGGCCGACGATCTGCAGCTCGCTGATCGGCTCGAACTCGCCCCGTTCGCGATCAAACACCATCGCGTCGTGCGCCGTCAGCGCGCGGTTGAACACCACGAGGCCCAGGGTTATCGGCAGCTCGAATCGCTGGGCGCTGTAGTGCGCGTTCCTGGCCGCGACGCCACGGTCCACGGGACTGAACGACGGCGCCCTGTCCATCACGTGCGTGTGAACGTCGATAATCGCCAGACCCTTCTGCTCGGCGACGCAGTAGACCAAGGCTTGGAGGCCCTTGCTGGGCTCGACACGGCCCGCGGACTGCACAATGAGGTCGCCCCGCTCAGGCAAGAAGAGGTCTTGCACGAGCAGCAACAGCCCGCCGGCCGTGTTCACCGGCACCGCGAGCAGGAACGCGAACTGCTCCCGACTAGGATCCGCTCGGAGGTGCTTACTCAGCGCCTCAAACAGGCTCCCCGCAAACCGCAACACGACGGGTCGCGACGGGCTTACAGCTACCTTCTTGTCGCAAGTCACCACAATTCTCCAATTCACGGCGCCGCCGGCAGCGAGAGAATCGCCCGGACCAGCTCCAGCAACCGGACAAGGTCATCGCCTCGTCGTGAGTCCCAATCGATCCGGTACATGCAGAGCCAGGACCACTTCCCCCAGCCAGGGCCCTGCCCCTCCATAATGTGGCGGGGCGTGCGCCCCTGGGATTTCAAGCCTGTGGGCAGGTAGATCCCGTGTGGGAGGGGGCCCGGCGCTCGCACGGGATAGTCTGGCGGAATGCTCATCAATACCTGGGTGGTCGCCACGTTGTAGCCGGCCGGCAGGACGAAGTCCTGCACGAGCACCCAGCGCCCGTCCTCCGACAACGACGGGCGGTAGGTGCGCGCCGCAACGCGAAGATGGTCCAGCAATACCGGCGATGCGTGCGGCACGTTCATCTCCCGCGCACGTGCGTTGGCGCATCCACGAAAAATGAGTGTGGCGCGACCTTGATCTTGTTGCCGCGGTTGACGACCAGGTTCGACCCGTCCGACCGCTGGAGGACCAGCGCGCGGTTGGGGGCGATGTTCGCCAGCCGGCAGAGCACGTCGACGTCGATGGAGCCGTCGCGCTCGACCGGGATTTTGAAGGCCCGACCGTTCACCTTTTGAATTGCGTAATGGTGCATGTCATTGCTCCCTGTTGTTGGAAACCAGGACCTTCACGACCGCGAGCAGGCCGAGCAGGCCCGCCGCGAGGACCGCCAGACTCGAAAACCGGTTGCGATCATGGACACGGAGGCCGCCGAGGACGGCATCCCACGAGCAGGTCGTGCCGAGGATGTGGAGGCCCGCAAGCACCAGCACGGCGAGCAGCGGCACCACGACGATTGCCGTCCTAAAGCGGTATCTCGGCTGCGGGCCGGCGGGCCGGTCGTTCTCTTGCTTGTCGCGCGCCATGAGCTACCTCAACTGTCATTCTCCACGGCCTTCGTCTGTGCCGAATGACGCAGCACAGACGGGTCAATTACTGGCCGACCCGAGCTGCGATGGCCCTGCCCCAGCCGTTCGCACCGCCGGCGGACCACCAACGGGCCAGGAACGCGCCGCGGCAGGGTCAGCGGCGGCGCAGGAGCCGGCCGATGGCCGCGGCCGTGATGAGGATCATGATCAACGCCGCCACGTGGTACGCGTCCAACCGACCGTCGGGTTGTGGTGGAAGCACCTGGCCCGGCGCGGCGGAGCGCTGGCCCACAACGCCCATGACCGCGAGGGTGACGAGCACGATCATGCCAATGGTGATAATCTTCTTCATGCGCACACCTCTTGCTGCATAGGCTCTGTTGCCGTTCCAGCGTGTTGCCGCTGGCCTTCCAACGGCACCTGCCCGCTGAGAAACGAGCCCACGCCGAGCCGGCCCTGGCTCGGTCAGCGCAGCGAACGGCCATGCCCTGCACTGCCATCACCTGACACGGCCAAGTACCCCAACGCATTGCTGCCGCTCTCTCACCAGCACTTGCACGTCGCGGCCGCCGCTGCACACGCGCAGCGCAGTCATAAGAAGTATTGCCCAGACTGGCGTGGCGAGAGCGACATGCCGCTGACGAGGTGCCAACAGCGAGGAATCTCGTGGGCTGTCCGGCCGGCGTACGACGGCCACGCCGCACAAGCCGGGTGCGGGTAATCGTGGCGACTCCACGCCAGGAACCAGCACAGGGCCGACAGAATGCACACCGTCTTTTATGAGCTTGGCCATAGTTCCTCGTAGATCTCCGTCACGGTCTGGAACGCGATCCGGTCCCGAACGGCATCGAGCTGCCGGTCCGCGTCGATGATCGCCGACAACTCCGCCTTCATGCTGAGCAAGGGGATGACGATCGTTACGCGTGTGATCATGTTGGACTGGAGCAAGCACGCTCGGAGGTGGTCAGCGATAATGTTGACCCCACTGGGGGTAGCGATGATCTCGAAGGCGTGCCAGCGGCCCTCCGCCTCTTCGTGCGCCACGTCGACGGGGTGGGTGGTCGCGCCGACAACGAACTCGCGCCGCGCACGGATGCCCTGCTTTCCAGCCAGCATCATGAGCCACGCCGCGTACGTGCGGTGCGGCCGTTTGCCGCGCCCGGGGATGGGCACGTACCTCTTGCCGACGCGCTGCGCACCCTCCTCCCGCGCTTCAGGGAGCAGCAGGTTGAACTTGCCAACCCGCTCCTCATCAAACTCGGCGTACGTGGCCTGCTCGAGTTCCTGGCGGATTGCGGCCTGCTTGCCGAAGGACAGCTTCTTGTCCAACTTCTTCAGCAGTTGGACAACGGGGACAGCCGGGTGGAGCACGATAAGCATGAGCAGTGTGTGCGCGTCGTTTGAAATCTCTTCGCCGGCGGTCTGCTTTTGCCGGCGGCGCGACTGCCAGAACTCCGCTTTGCGCCGCTTGATCAGTTCCTCCAGCTCGGGCAATTGCTTGAGCGACGCGGCGGCGACGAAGGGGTGGGTGTCGCAGCGGGTCGTCGCGCCCCGAAACGGCGGTACCAAATCCACGATGGCGAGCAGCGCGTGCGGGTATGCCGATTGCGACTGCCGCAGGATGCACTCCCCGATTCGCAGGGTGGACAGCATGCAAGGCCTCCTATGAGAACAAGAGCGTGCGTTGGGCCTCGGCGATCGATTCGGGATCGCTCAGGTTGAAGATGTAGTAGTCCTGGATGTTGTTGCGGATGAGCCGGCTGATTCCGCCGATGAACGAGGCTCCTAGGACAACTTGAATCCCTAGCTCGCGACCCTGTTTTAGTGTCTGCCCCAGCGGCCCGACACCATCGGCGAACTGGCTCTCGGCGGCCCAGGAAATATCAACGTCCGATTCGTCCAGGAAATAGATAATCTCCGTCGAATCCACCCGATGACCGGCCTGGAGCCGACCGTAAAGAACCTGCGCCAGCAGCAGATCAACCAGGAAAAGCCGGGCGAATGGAGGGGACAGATTCGTGATATCGATCACCGCGTGCCGGCCGGCGGCGATCACGTCGCGCTCTAGGTCGAGGCCAGAGAAGGTGTCAAACACGTCGGAGGACTGGGTGATCTCGCGCAATGCCCGCCGAAGACTCTGGGCATACACGCCCTTATCCGCCACGGCCTCCTCGGGCAGCTCACTGGTCAGTTCGGCAAGCAGCCGGAGGGACGGCCATCGGAGCGGTGTGCCGGGTGTGGGGTTGAGGACGGGTAGCGACCAACGCAGCAGGTCGTTGAATGACGTCGCCGCGGCGATGAGTCCGGCCCGGGCTGCGAAGCTTGTGCTGATCTGGTTGATCCAGTTGCTTGGGGGAAAGCCGGGCGGCGCGTTCAACCCAATCCGCAACCCGTTTTGCCAGTCGAATCGGCACCACTCGGGCCCGAGTTCCACGAGGTCGGCATACTCAGACGCCTTGCGGTCAACGACGATCATGCTCAGTCGGAGACGCCGCTCGCGGCACACCCGGTACGTCTCCTGGATGAGCCGGCGGATGAGCGTTGTCTTGCCTCCGCCGGTCGATCCGATAATGAGCTTATGGCGTGGCCGACCCGGCAAACGTACGCCAAAGCGCAGGCCGTCCGTGTCCGCGAGCGTCCCCAGCTCGATGTCGGGTCGGCCGGCGGCGTAGAGCACGTCCTCGCCGGGTGGCGCCCGTAGCCGATTGGGACGCCGTTCTTGTTCCTGGATTAGTGCTTGAAGCTGTTGGAGATGGCCCAGACACTGCAGTTCCGACAGCGCGCCGTTCTCCGCCGCGTAGAGGACGTTGGCGACAGCGGCGCTGCGCTCGTGCAACCCGTGCGTGCGGATCCCCTGAACGAGCTTGTTTCGATGCGGGTAATCCATACGAACACCTCCTGCCACTGCGCCGGGAAGAACCCCCGCAGAAATCACCAAGATCGCGAGTGCCGCGCAGACCCGCCGCGGCGTCGTTGGCCGTCCCGGCCGCGCTGGCGGACCCTGTGTGCACACCCCGCCGACGAGTGCAATTCCCTTGGCCGCACGCATCACGATTCCTCCGATTTCGCGAAGAACACGTAGTACAGAAACAGCCACCACCAAGCGCGGCGGGCACACGCGCGGCACCGGAACTCGCCGTCCCGGCAACGCTTGCGGTGCCGAGGGCAGCAAATTTCGCCACAGTCGTAGCAGCGCGGCGTCGCGTTCGAGGCGGCTAGCAGGCCGTGTGTTGGTGGTTCTTCGTGGAACCAGTCGTGCACACCCCGCCGGCACGTGGCGCAGACGGCGAGCAGGACGGGGTCCTTCTCCCGCGCCGCCATAGCCGGATTCCAGGTCGTGCCGTCGACGAGCACAATCAGCGTGCGGTTACTCTGCACCGACACCGTGCCGTCCGGCTGCAGGACGCTGTACTCGGTCGAGTCGATCGTGATCAGCGGCTGACCGTCGAGGTCCTGGAGGATCGTCCGGAACGACGTGACGACCGGCTTGTTCTGCAGGTTGCCAGGCATGATTCAGTGCTCCGTTGCCGCGAGAGCGGCGCTTGCCGCGGACGGTCGATCGGAACGGACGCGGCAGTTGGGTGGGCCACGCTGGCTGCAAGTACACATCAGAAGGTCGCCGCCCATCGCCGGGCCGCGCGCCAGATGGCCACCACTCCGCGTGGGCGCCCGCACTACCGGTGCTCCGTCTACCCCGACATTCACAACCACGGTCACGCTCACGGCGCACTCAGGCCTCGTCCGAGACCGCGAACCGGTTGATCTGCCACTCACCCTGCCAGTTTCGGGCGAATTTGGCCCGCACGGTTTTGCCACCCACGGTCTCCATGTGATCGTGCTGCTGGTGATAAAGATCGTGCCGCCGGCGATGAGGTTCGCGGCGGCGGCGATGAAGAATTCGGCGTCGAAGCGCGCGCCGGACCACCGTCACGTGAACACCGCCAGCTCGATCGTTGCCGCTAAACTCGGGGTGTGGGCGCGCGCCGGCCGGTTGTGTCCACACGCCGTTAGATCCGTCCATGCGGTCGGCCACGATGCCGTCGACATCTCGAATATCTCGCTCCGTGGCGGTTTTGCGCGGGCGCATATTCGGCGGCGACATTCGCAGTTCCTCAGTCGACCCGGTCTGCCAGCACGCGGCCGCAGGCCGTTTTCGAGGTCTTCCACTGGATTGTCGCGATGGACATGAAGCGCTGCAGCCCAAGCGGCCGACTGGGGACCGACGGGTGATTTGCGCCATGGCGCGCTGCCCATTCCGGCCGGGTGGCGAAGATGTTCGTTTCGCCCGGCGTCTCTCGGTGCGCAAGCACGGGCCCCAAGCGCGAGCCGCTCGCTTTGCTGAGCGTGCCCGCACCCAGGGCCCGTGTCGGAACAACTTGCCGTGTCAGGATTCAGGGGTAACGGCCGATCCTCGTCGCTACGCCAGTCGCTCGATGATCCTCCACGACCTCGTCGCGCGCCACTTAATCCGCCACGGCTGGTACGCGAGCTCGAAGAACCACGGCTGCTCGCGATTCTCGCCGAAGGCGGTAAGCAACCGGGTCACACAGACGGCCCGGGCATCCGGCGCATCGAAGGACGCCAGAGCCGGCAGCTTGAGCAGGTCCTCCACGGTCAAAAACTGCCCGGGCCGCCACATCAACTGCTCGAGCAGGACTCTGCCGACATCCGGCCCGACGCCCGGGATGCGCCCAGGATAGGGCAAGGGCGGCCCGAATTGCGGCCTGATCACAATCCGCCCTGTCGCCTCGTTGACATGAGCATCAACATCATCGGCATCATCCAGGCAGAGAATCTCTGCCAGCGTTGCGGGCGTCTTCGTGATGCCGCCGTCCCGGTAGGTCGTGACCAAGAAGCGGCCCGGGCTCATCGGCGGCGTCATTGCGGACCCGCTGGTCGCGGGCGGGCTCCCGCCGCCCGGGGCCGCAGGGCTCGCTGCTGGCCGCGACCCGGCGGCGTTGGATTGTCCGCCGCTCGCCGTGGGGTGGACTTCGAGGGAGGGGGCGTCGGCTTGCCCTGCCGTTGGCGGCGCCGTGTCTGCGCGTTCCTGCGGCGCATGCCAATCACCAGTAGCCAGGTTTCCTCGGGGCTCCTCGAGCGGCGCGGCCTGAATCCTCTCTTCCACGCCTCCGCCGTTGGGCGCCGGGAACTGTGCCGGTTCGCTCGCAGGACCTGGCATCGACTCGTTGCCGCCCGGTCTCGGGGTTAAGAACGCGACCGCGTCTTCCGGGCTGCCTTCGGTCAATCGCCGCCGCTGGACCGCCGGCGCGGTGCGTTCGCCCGAGCTCGCCTTTGTCGCACCGGGACAGCCGGCCTTCCGGCTGTGTTTTCGATCCCGGCCTCTTGCGCCGGATTTCCTGTGGGATTCTTGCGTTCGTTCTTTCATGGACGACTCCTCATTCAGAAGAAGGTCGTCCGGGCCCGGACGGCGGCTCGAGGGGCACCGTGCCGCCTCGTGAAAGCCGCGTTCTCTATTGCTGAAATGCGCGCGGCGCAGAAATTTTCCCAAAATGTTGTCAGGGCGTGCCCGGGAGCAGGCATGTTGATGCGGCTGCGCTGCATCTCAGGCCGACGGCCGTGTCGAGGGGACCTCCGCTTGTTGCTGTACGCAATGCGCGGCCGAGCTAGAATGTCCGGGTCTCAGGTGGCGGGGCCCGGCAGCGCGGGCATGCGCTGTGGAGGCCGCAGCTTGGCAGGCAACCCAGAGTGGCCGTCAGCCTTCCAGGCGTGGTTTGCTGAGATTGAGCCACGTCTTCGCGGGATCCTGCGCTTTTGCGGGGCCGATGCGGACCTCGTGGATTACGCGGTGCAGGAAACGATGACGCGCGTCTACCAGCGCAAGACACAGCTGGAATTCCGCGCCAAGGATGCGTTCCGCGCGTACTGCACCGTAGTAGCCAGGAACGTCCTCTATGCGCGACGGCGTAAAGCAGCGAGCAAGAGAGAGACGTCGCTACCAGACGGGCTCCCCGCGCGCGACGGCCCCACCCCCGAGTGGCAGCTCATGTTCCGCACGTGCTGGGAAGAGCTACCAGCGGTGCAGCAACAAGTGCTCACGCTCTGGATGGACGATGCCACCATCGCGGCGACTGCGGAAGCCCTTGGGTTAAAGGCGAAAACGGCATCACGGCTGCGAGAGGTTGCCTTCGCGGGATTTCGCCGTATCCTCCTGGAGCACGGATTCGATCCGACCGATTGGGATTTCCACATTGGACGGTTCTTCCGTGTGGCGCGGCGCCGTCAAGCCGAAGCCACGCGTCAGAGCGCCCAGCAGGCCAAAACGGAGGCAGGCCAGTGATCATCGGCGAGCCGATGTGCTCGATCAT
>Ga0315274_10000338_pt1 | contig 73340 bp, 58 predicted proteins | sample YL17G02_20_MG_FD_203700 | JGI IMG/M metagenome (GOLD analysis project Ga0315274, IMG submission 203700) | Sediment microbial communities from Yellowstone Lake, YNP, Wyoming, USA - YL17G02_20 | ecosystem: Environmental > Aquatic > Freshwater > Lake > Sediment | place: USA: Wyoming | collected... | reverse complement strand
GTGATACCGATGAGATTGTCCTGCAGAAAAACCCGGTGGCCTGCCGTGGGATCGGACGAACCATCATCCCGGGCCGCGTGGAATTGATGGACGTGGATGTCCCTGTGGGTTGCGGCGGCGTTTTGGTCCGTCCCGGCGACCTTGTCGGCTGCGACTGGGACGGCGTCATTGTGGTCCCTCTCGAGGTGGCCGAGGATGTGCTCTGCATCTCCGCCCGCATCGCTGTTGATGACAAAAAGGCCCGGAGGCGATTGTATGACAAGCTCGGGAGAAAGCCCGACGAAACGGTGGATTGGGAAGCCGCAGCGGAGTATTTCAAAGACCTGCTATAAGCCGTCCGCGTTCAGGCTGCGTCCCACTTGAACCGAAAGGCGCCAGGCGCATGACCATCACGCTGTTCATTCCCTGTTTTGTGGACCTGTTCTATCCCCAGGTCGGCATCAGCATGGTGCGGATCCTGGAGAGGCTCGGACACAAGGTAAAGTGCCCCGAGGCGCCAGCCTGTTGTGGCCAACCGGCGTTCAACACCGGCTACTGGGATGAAAGCCGCGCGGTCGCCGGGAAAGTGCTGGACCAGTTGAAAGACGCCGAGGTCGTCGCCATCGCGTCGGGCTCGTGCGGGGCGATGATCAAGGTGTTCTTCCCCGAGCTGTTTGCCGGCACAAAGCACGAACAGATGGCCAGGGAACTCGCACCCAAGTGCTACGAGTTCTCCGATTTCCTGGTCAGCAAACTGGGCGTCACCGACCTCGGCGCTTCCTTCCCGCACAAGGTCACGTTCCACGACGGCTGCCACAGCCTGCGCGAGATGCGCATCAAAGACGCCCCGCGCCGGCTCATGGCCAGGGTGCGCGGGCTGGAACTGGTCGAGATGAGCCAGACGGTCTGCTGCGGTTTCGGCGGCACGTTCTCCGCCAAGTTCCCGATGATCTCGACCGCGATGGGCGAAGTGAAGTGCTCACTGGCAGCCGAGACCGACGCCGAATACATCGTCTCCAACGACTCCAGTTGCCTCATGCACATCCAGGGCTTGCTCGACCGGCAGGGCAGGAAACTCAAAACCATTCACCTGGCCGAGGTCCTGGCCACCCCATGACCTCCCCCGCCGCGCAGTTCAAACAAGACGCCACCCGGCTCACGGCCGACCTGCGTCATCGCCGGCTCATCCAGACCGCGATGGGCAAGTACGAAATCAAGCGCGACGAGAAGAAGGGCCTGTTTCAGGATTGGGAGGGCGCGCGGCAACTGGCCGCCGAACGGAAATGGGAAGCGCTCAACCATCTGGACCAGTACCTCGATCAACTCGTCCGCGGCCTGGAAGCGCGCGGGACCAAAGTCCATTGGGCCAGCACCGCCGAACACGCCCGCCAGATCATCGTCGGCATCGTCCGCGGCAAACAGGCGCGGTCGGTCGTCAAGTCCAAGGCCATGACCGGTGAAGAGATTCACCTCAACGAGGCGCTCCAGCAGGCGGGAGTGGAAGTCGTCGAATCCGACCTCGGCGAGTTCATCGTGCAACTCCGCGATGAACCGCCGTACCACATCGTTTTCCCGGCCATGCACCTGACGCGGGGCGAGATCCAGGATGTTTTCCAGCGCAAACTCGGCGGCGCGCCTTCCGACAACCCGGAGGAGCTCACGATGGTTGCCCGGCGCGTGCTGCGGAAGAAGTACGTTCAGGCCGACGTCGGCATCACCGGCGCGAATTTTGCCGTCGCCGAGACCGGCATGGTTTCGGTGACGGAAAATGAGGGCAACGCGCGGCTGACCGCGGCGTTGCCGAAGATCATGATCACGCTGCTGGGCATCGAGAAGGTGGTGCCGCGTCTCGAAGACCTCGCCCTGTTCCTGCCGATGCTGGCGACCGTGGGCGCCGGGCAGTTGATCAGCGGCTACAACACCATGTACGGCGGCCCGCGACAGCCCGGCGAATCGGACGGGCCGGAGGAATTCCACGTCGTCCTGCTGGACAACAACCGCACGGCGCTGCTGGCCGACAGCGAGCAGCGTGACGCGCTCCATTGCATCCGGTGCGGCGCGTGTCTGAACGTCTGTCCCATCTACCGCAACGTGGGCGGCCACACCTACCACACGACCTATCCCGGTCCCATCGGCGCGGTCATCACGCCCCACCTGCGCGGCTTGCAGGAATGGAAGCACCTTTCCTACTCGTCGTCACTGTGCGGCGCCTGCACGGAAGCCTGCCCGGTGAAGATCGACCTGCACCGTCACCTGCTGCAAAACCGCCGCAACAGCGCCCGACAGAAGGCGAGTTGGTGGCAGAAGACTGCGTTCACACTGTTCGCGCCGGTCGCCAACGGTCGCCGGCTCTGGTCCCTGGCAACCAAGCTCGGCCGTCTGGGCCAGAAGTTGCATCCGCTGATCCTGGGTACACGCCTGGACCCGGCGTATGTCTGGACCAAGACCCGTGACCTCCCGCCCATCGCCAAACAGACATTCAAGGAATGGTGGAAAAACCGGCAGCAGCATTCACCACGATGAACGAACGTGACCACCTGTTTACCCGGATCCGCCAGGCGCTGGCCGTGCCCGCGCCGAAGCCCGGCGCTCATAACGGCCACGGCCGCCCCGGCCTAATGACCGTCCGTGACGTGTTGCCCGCCACCGGGACAACGTTCGATGAACACGTCGAGCTGTTCCGCATGAACGCCGCCGAACTCAAAGCCGATTTCCACCTGGTCGCAAACGCCGACGACCTGGCCGTGCAACTCCTCAGACTCCGCGACGTGGAGGGCTGGAAGAAGATCGCCTCACACGAGGGCAAGTTGACGGACGCGGCCTGTCGTACGCTGCAACTGCCGGTGTGCCGCACCACCAACGGCTATAGCATCAGCGAACTGGAACCGTGCGACGCCGGCCTCACCGAGTGCGACGCGCTGGTCGCCCAGACCGGCAGCGTGGTGGTGACGAGTCGCAGCTCGGGCGGGCGCGCCCTCTCCGTGTTGCCACCCCACCACGTCGTGCTCGCGCGCCGCGAGCAGATGGTCGCCGGCCTGCCCGAGGCCTTCGCCCTGGTAAAGGCCAAATACGGCGCGGACTACCCCAGCATGATCTCCTTTATTACCGGCCCCAGCCGCACAGGTGACATCGAACGCATCCTCGTCCTCGGGGCGCACGGGCCGAAGAAGCTGACCGTATTCTGCGTGTGACCCGCGTGTCCCCCGACGCCACCCTGGCGAGGGTTAACCTTCGGATTGGCTATCTCCTTGCCTGACGCCCATCGACCGAAACATCCTGCGACGCATGGCAGCACCGGCTCCCAACCCGACAGCGCCTTTGGCACGGCCCTCCTGGCTGAAGAGACTGGCAGTAAAAGCATCGACACTGATTCTGCTCGGATTGCTCTTCGGCTTCGGCTACGATTGGGCCGCACCCCGGTTTTATGGTCCCGAACGTGTCGCCGGCTTTCGCCTTGGCGTCCTGCACGGGGCTCTGATGCCCGTGGCGCTGCCGAGTTTGCTGCTGGGGAAGGACGTTCCCATCTACGGCACGAACAATACGGGCCGCACCTACAAGCTCGGATACATTGCCGGGATCAATCTCTGCGGCTTGTTGTTTTTTGGTTTCGCCTTCCGGCAGCCGCGCAGGCCGTGAGACCAGTCGCAAGACTCTTGCCAGAAGGCCCACCTCGGCGGCAAACCCGTCCCCTGCAGCAACGCCGCGTGGGCTTGACTGAACGACCGCAGGCAGGCGTAACCAGGAATGACAATCCCGGCCGATAACAGAACTGCTTGCCAAATCATTCCGGCTGCGAAAACTAGCCGGTGCACAGAGCGCTGACGATGTTATACGCAGGTTGGCTGGACGTGGCGCGCGAGCGCCTGGGTGAGACCGCGTTGGTTGATTGCGCCAGCGGGCAGCGATGGACTTTTGCCGAGCTGGCCCGCAGCGCGGACCTTTCTGCGCCGCCTGTCGATCCAATCATCTATCCCCAGGGACATTCAGCCGAGTTCATCTTTGCCGTGCTGCGTGCCTGGCGCTGGGGGATCGTCGTATGCCCGTTGGAGCCGGGACAAGATCCCCCGGCTGTGCCTGTGCCCCCCGCGCCCTGCTGCCATCTTAAAACTACTTCGGCCACCACCGGCTCGCCGCGCGTCATCGCTTTCACGGCGGCTCAACTGGCTGCCGACGCCACGAACATCGTTGCGACGATGGGGCTGCGAGCCGAATGGCCCAATCTTGCGGCGGTCTCGATGGCGCATTCGTACGGATTCTCGAATCTGGTCTTGCCACTGTTGCTGCACGGGATTCCGCTGATCATCGCGCCGTCGCCGTTGCCCGGAGCCATCCGCCGCGCGGCCGACACCGGAGCGGGCCTGACGCTCCCTGCGGTGCCCGCGCTTTGGCGCGCCTGGCACGAGGTGGGCGCCATCCCACCCAACGTGCGTTTGGCCATCTCCGCCGGGGCACCGCTGCCCGTGTCGCTGGAGCAGCGTGTCTATGCGGACACAGGGACCAAGATCCACAACTTCTATGGAGCCAGCGAGTGCGGCGGGATTGCCTTCGACCGTTCCGGCGAGCCCCGTCAAGACAATGCCGCCGTGGGCGTGCCCCTGGAGGGTGTGCGCCTGTCGCTTCACGACGACGGCTGCGTGTGGGTGCAGAGCCGTGCGGTGGGCGAAACCTACTGGCCTGATTCCGACGATGCGCTTGGCCAAGGCCGGTTCAGGACGAGTGACCTCGCCGAACTGAAGGAGGGCCTGGTGTTCCTGCGTGGACGGGTCAGCGATCAGGTCAATGTGGCGGGTCGGAAAGTCTCACCTGGGACCGTTGAACAGGCGCTGATGCAATATCCCGGCATGGGCGAATGCCTGGTTTTCGGCATCCCGAGCCGCGATGCGGATCGAACCGATTCGATTGTCGCCTGCATCGTGTCCCCGTCGCCCCTCCCGGCGGAAGACCTGAGGCGATTTCTGTTGAACCGGCTGCCGGCCTGGCAAGTGCCGCGCGAGTGGTGGTTTGTGGACTCGCTCAATGCCAACCGCCGTGGCAAGACTTCGCGCGCCGAATGGCGCGAACGCTACCTCCGGGAGCGCCTGGCCGCGGGTGGCCGCTGACTTCGGGTGCGTCACGGTTCGAGCAGGTCCCGCAGTTCGCCGTTGACACGTCCCTTGCCCGTGGGCACCGACTGGTCCAGCAGCTTCTGGCAGGTGGCCAGCGCCAATAGCGGCCAACTGTTCCGGTAAATGTCGTATTTCAGGTAGAAGACCTTCGGGAAACCGGTGCCCGTGGTCTCCTGCTCACTCCAGGAGCCGTCCGGGTTTTGGGCGCGGATCAGATACTCGACGCCCTGGACGAGGCTTGGGCGGTGCGGATCGCCAAAGGCACACAGGCCCATGACGGCCCAAGCGGTTTGAGACGCGGTGCTCGGTCCCTGGCCTTTGAAGACTGGATCATCGTAAGTGTCGCAGCGTTCACCCCAGCCGCCGTCTTCGTGCTGCACACTCTCCAGCCAGGCGCGCGCCGCCAGAAGCCAGGGCTGGTGCATGTCCAATCTCAGCGCCTGCAGACCGCGCAACACCTGCCAAGTCCCGTAGATGTAGTTGACGCCCCAGCGCCCGTACCAGGAACCATCCTCTTCCTGTTCGGCGCGGATGTATTCGAGGGCCCTGGCGACTTGGGGGTTCTCCAGTCCGTAGCCCTCGTAACCCAGCAATTCCAGGATGCGCGCCGTGATGTCGGCGCATTCCGGGTCGAGCATCGCGTTGTGATCGGCGAAGGGGACTTTGGTAAGGATGTTTCTCGTGCAGTCCTTGTCAAAGGCGGCCCAGCCGCCATCCTTGCACTGGAAGGTCAGCATCCATTTCAAGCCCCGCTGGAAAGCCTGGTCGCGTGCCTTGGGATCGTCGGTGGGAATGAGGCGCAGGGCCATGAGCACCATCGCCGTATCATCCACGTCGGGGTTCCATTTGTTCTCGAACTCGAACACCCACCCGCTGGGCTCGACCTCCGCCGTGTTCTTGTATTGCCAGTCGCCCTTGAAGCGAATCTCTTTGGCCAGCAGCCATCGGCCAACCTTCTGGAGCTGCGGGTGGTCGGCGGCCACACCCGATTCCCGCATGGCAACGGCCACAATCGCCGAGTCCCACACCGGCGAAAAGCACGGCTCCAGGCGGACACTGTCGGGTGTCTCATGTTCCAACTCCTTCAGCTTCCGCTCGGCCCGTTTGACCTGGGGATGGTCGTCCGGATAGCCCAAGGCCTTCAGGGCGATCAGGGAGTTGAGCATGGCAGGGAAGATCGCGGCCAACCCATCCGAGCCTTCGAAGCGCTCGAGCATCCATCGTTCGCACCGTTTGAGGGCCTGCTTGCGGAACGGGTGGATGCCCGCCTGGGTCCATAACTCGGCAAACTTGTGCAACCGGTCGAGCCAGATGAAGCAGTTGCGCGTGGTCAGGATCTGCGGGTCGCGCGGCAACCTGAGGTCGCGTTCGTGGTAGCCTTCCGGATAAAGCTCGTCCAGGGTGACGCGCGGCTTGAGCGGTCGGGTGGGTTTAAAGTGGTTGATGATGGCCAGGGGCACCAGCATGCCTCGCGACCAGTTGCTCATCTCCCAGAAGTTCACATGGAACCACTTGCCCAGCAGCAGGACCTCGCACGGAATCGTCGGAACGTGTTTCCAGGGAAACAACCCAAGCAGCGCCAGGTAGAGCTTGGAGAACGTGTTCATCCGCGGCACCCCTCCCAGGCTGAGCGCCACCGACCGGGCCTTAAGCATGCGCGGGTCCGTGACCGGCACCCCCGCCAGCTTCAAGGCCAGATAGGCCTTGATCGTCGCGTTTACCTCCGCCGGTCCGCCGTAGTAGATGTTCCAACCGCCGTCCGGAAGTTGCAACGAGCGGATGTGATTGACCGTCTTGCGCTGCCACTCCGGATCAACTCGGCCGTCCCAGTGGCGGTAGGCAATCATGTCCGAAACCAGCGTCGCATCAACCATGAGCTCCCCAATCCAGTAGCCCTCAGGCTTCTGCGCTTGCAGCAAGTAGTTCTGGGACCGCTTGACAGCGTCCTCCAACCGGGCGTGCTCAACGCTGTCGCGCGCGGTCGAACCGCCGGCGTCTCTGCTCGGCCCAAAGATCATGCCTGGCTGCGCCCGCTCCGCAGGCCGGCTATGGCGCCGGCGATGGTCTGAACGCTTTGCAGGATCCGCCGCGCGGCCTCGGGATCAGGGATCTTAAGCCCATAAGTCTTATCCAGGGCCACGACAAGCTGGAGGGCATCGACCGAGTCCAGGCCAAGGCTGTTGGGCCCGAAGAGCAGTTGGTCATCGCCGATTTCCTCAGGGGCAACCTTGAGCATCAGGTTGTCCACCATGAGCGTCTTGATCTCTTGTTTGAGCGCAGTCGTGTCTTCCATTCAAAGCACCCGCCATCAACTGTGAGCCCAAAGCCTGTAATGTAACTGGCCGCCGCACAAGCCAGAAATCAAACGGCCACGGCGAGTCGGCGAGCTCCTCCGGTTGAGCAAAGCGGCGCCGGGCGACGTGGCTGACAACGGCCCGGTCAGTGACGATCCTTCGTCCCGCGTCCCGCGTCACGTTTCACCGACCTCTATTTCTTCCTGCTGGCCCACACCAAGCCGTTCCGCAGGATCATCTGGTAGGCGGTGTTGCCGTGCGCCGCGCTATCGTGGCCGAGCGAGACGCACACGATGCGCGCCTTGGCGTGTTTCACGGTCCAAACGACCGGAAAGATCTTCCCCGTGACCGGTTCTTCGCCCGTGGCCAGCACATCGATCGCGGAGCCTTTCGGTTCCGGCTCAAAGCGCTGGAGCTCATCCGTGACCTTGAAACTGCCCGGGACTCTGTTCATTACCGGATGCTTCTCCGCCAGGACTGTGACTTCCAAGGCGCTCAACTTGTCGTGACTGCGCGCCTCGCCGCCCACTAACAGCCGATAGAATTCGGGCCAGTCCGGCCAATTGTAGCTTATAGTCGGATGCAGCAGGACCAGCCCCTTGCCGGAGTTGGCGAAGGCGAGGATCCCCTTGCGAACGGCGGGATCGGTCAACGGCTGGTTGCTGGCCAATACCAGCACTTCCAACTCTGGGAGCGCGCGAAGGATCTCCTCGGCCTTCTCAGTGTAGGCCACGCTGAACCGTCCAGTGGCCTTCAAGGCGGTCGTGTCTCCCTGGTTGAACCATCGGTCAAAGTCATGCTCCGTGCCGCCGCCAAAGATGAGTGTGTGAATGAGCCTGGCCCGGGACTTGTCGGCGCTGTGGCCGGCGACATCGCCCCAGATCAGCAACAGTAGCGCGAGTGAGAGCACGCGTTTCATGGGCGGGATTGTTCTCTCGAATCGTCGATCTTGGCAACGGTGAAGATGCCAGTCCGCCGCCGCCGGGTGGCAGCGCGCAAAGCTGCGTGCCGGGCGCCTGGCTCAATGCGTTCCGCAGGGTGGTCCGCCCTGGGGTTGGGGCGCGGCCTTTATGACCGTTCAACTTCCGAACTCACGGCGGGTCCCTCAGGTCCCATTGAGAATGGTTCCAACCGCATCGGCTGGTCGTGGTCGAGAAAGGCCTCGCAAACGCGGAAGAAGTCCGTTTCGGTTGTCACTCGCCGGATCTGATGCAGGAACTGACCGGTCGGTTCCACCCCCGTCCCGAAGTAGTTGAGATACTTCTTCATCCTCTGGACGTAGGCTTTCTCGCGGACGATTGGCGGCCGCAAGGCCTGATAGAGAGCGCGAACGTAAGCCAATACGTCGCGCCCTTGGGGAAGGGATACCGGCTCTCCCCGCAGTTGCCGCCGGATCTGGTGAAACAGCCAGGGATTCCGAATGGCCCCGCGACCGATCATCAACCCCCGCGCGCCGGTCGTCTGTAAGACTTCCCGGGCCTTTGGCGCCGAGTCGATGTCGCCATTGGCCAGGACCGGACAGGGTAAAGCCTCGACCGCCCGGGCGATCAGGTCGTAGCGCACCGCGCCCCGATACATGGCCCCGACAGTTCGCCCATGCACGGTCAGCATGTCCAGCGCGTGCTTCGCGAAGATCGCCAACAGATCGTCAAACCCCTCCGGCGAGTCAAAGCCAAGACGGGTCTTGACGCTCAGCTTGACCCGCACCGTGCGGCGCAATGCACCCAGGATGGCGTCCACGCGCTCGGGTGTCTGGAGCAACCCGCCCCCGGCAGACTTCCGATACACCACCGGCGCCGGACAACCAAGGTTCAGGTCCACGCCGGCGATCGGATACTGCTCCAGTTCGCGCGCGGTGCGGACCAGTGCCGGGATGTCATTCCCGATCATCTGCGCGATCACTGGCCGGCCGGTGGGGTTCCCGGTGATCGACTTGAGGATCGACTGGTCGAGGCGGGAAGAGGAATGAACCCGGAAATACTCGGTGTAGTAAACGTCCGCCCCGCCGTACGCACTCATCAATCGCCAGAATGGCAGATCGGTCACATCCTGCATCGGCGCCAGCGCCAGGATCGGCGTCGGAGCGGCAAGCAGGCGCTCAAGGTCGGCTGGCTGATTCACGCGCCTAACATATTCCATAGCCCTGCCAAAGCGAGCCCCACTCGGCACGACGGCAACCCGGCGCTCCTGCGCGCCGGTCCTGTCCCGGCGGATCCATTTTGGCGGCAGACGTGCCATCAGCGGAACTGGAGATGTGCCTGCAGCCTGTCCCAAGTGGCGGCCGACAGGCGCGCCTGGCGATAGACGGGTTCCCAAAGCGGCTCGGCGCTGGTGGACCGGCGGGCGCGCACGAGCCATTTGCGATCCAGCGGCTCATCAATCAAGCTCAACGTGTTTGCGGCGATGGTCGTTTGCTCTTTCTCGCCGGTGGCATGGCCGAGGCCGGCGTAGAAACCGGCCAGCAGCAACGTCGCCCGCAGCATGGTGCTGCGTGAATAGGTTGTCAGGGCGCACGGACGTTCCGGATCGAGCTGGCGATACACATTGGCGAAAAGCGGCTGCGTCCACATGGCCGGATTGGTTGCGGGCGAGAACGCGTCGAACAGAATCGCGTGCGGCCTGGGCAGGGATTCTGCCGCCGGCCCCGCCATGAGCGCCGGGAAATCGCCCAAGTGCAGCTCCCAACTCACCGTTTGGCTGCCGGTGGTGAATGCCACGCGCCTGTGAGCAATCAACTGTTTCGCTGCGTCTGCGTATTCGCTAATGTAGCCCAGCTCCGCGGCGTGGATCATGGCGAACTCGAGTGGCGCCAGTGTATGATCAAAGCTGACCAATCGGAGGGTGCAGGCAAGACTCCGGGTGGCGCGCAGGACGGTCAGGGCGTTCGCCGCTGCGCCCAGCCCCACGTCCCAGATCACGAACTCGCCCAAGTGCCCGCTCAGCCGCGCCACCAGCCGCAGTTGGCGCACGTACAACGCCTCGGCTTCCGCCACCGGACCGATCACGGGATGGAACGTCTCGCGATGGGCCAGTGAATGAACGCTGTAAGCCCCGTTGGCCAGCCTGACCAATCGGTAGTCGCTCACTGAATGCACGGGCCCATCTAACCACAAAAAGGTGCGAAGGGAAACCGCCAACCCAGTCCAGGGGCCAGAACGAGCCGTCCAAGATCACGACCGACTTCGACAACACACAGGGACCGTACATCGAGGCTTGGGTCCTGAGGTTCGAGGTGGCAGACAATCTTGAAGGTAGAACCAGCCGTGGCCGTCCAAGTCGATGAGTGCCTGACCCTCGAACCGTGAACCCGGGCCAATGAAACTCTCCCGTCGTGAACTGAGCCAAAAGACGGCCCGCACGGCTGCCGGCCTGAGCCTGGGATGGCTGGCCACAGTCCCTGGCCCCGCGGCAGACGCCGGCAAGGACCGCAAGGCGAGGCCGGGCGCTGCCGGCGACAGTAGCACCCCCAACGCCGCTCCCTCCAGCACACTGGACTTGCCCGATACCGAGATCGTCTCGGCCTGCTCGAAGGCGGCGACCCGGAATGTCCTCGCTGCGGTCGATCCCGGGGTCTTCTTCGGTTATTGGTCGGTGTGTGCGGACCGCGAGGGTTTTGGCCGTGGCAACACTTATCCGTCTCTGGACGGCCACCAAATGAGCGACGCGTTGCTGTGGCTTGGGCAGGTCGAGGTGGTCAAAGCCAACTGGGACTATGTGCGGTCCTTCCAGAAGCCCAACGGCCGCCTGCCGCTTGCCATTTTGCCGGGCGCGAAGGAGGTGTATGGCCAACCGGTGGAGCCCAACGGCGGGGCCGAGCACCTACTGCGAATACCCGGCCAACCTCATCCGCATCGTCCACCGATTCCTGCTGGGCGTGGAGTTCCGACTCGATGGCTTGGTCGCTATCGCACCGACGGTCCCCGCGCATTACTGGGAGACCGGTTTCGGGCAGACGCTCGCTTGGCGGGACCGAAAACTGGCTTTCCGCTTCGAACGCGGCGCGATGCACGGAGTGTTCAGCGGCGCCGGTCCACAGCGCATTGGCGTGCGGATGGAAGGTAGCAACGCGGTTGTCCGGGCCACCGTTGGCGGGTCCTCGATTCGTCCGTTCAATCAAAACGGTCTCATCGTGTTTGAGCTGCCGGCGGCAACTGAACCGCACGCTTTTGTGATCTGGCGGAAAAATCGAGCGTGAATCGCACCAGAGACAGGCATCGCGCGCCGCCATCCGCAACGACGAGGCGGCCTGTCGCAGACGATCGTATGCACCGTCAAGCGCGCACGTTGAAGTCCTCGCGCAGGATGGAGCCGAAAGCTCCCGCCGGGCGATCCCGGTCCAAACGCTCATTGACGCCGTTGCTTCCTGATCCGAGTCTAGGAACCACACGCATGAACGCGACGTTCCGGCACGCGTGGCGCCGAGTCTGCGGTCTGGCTCTGGGTCTGGCTGCCGCCGCCTCGCCGCTCCACGCCGCGACTGTCCGCAACGCCCGCCTCGAGCTTCAAGCAGAGCTGCGCGATGGCGAGGTGCACGTGCGCCTGACCGACCGGGTGGCGGGACGCACCTGGGCCGACGGTCCCGGCGCCTACGCGCTGCAGTTGACGAACGGGGGCCGGTTCGCAGGTTTGCAGCACGCCCGGATCCGCACGCACAAGTCCGGCCTGGAAATCGTCGGCGACTTGGGCGGCTCGGCCGTGCGTGTGACCCAGGAGCTCGTCCTCGCCCGCAACGCCCCGTTCCTCGAAGAACGCATCACGCTGAACAACCGGGGCCGCCAGCGTTTGGACCTGGCCGATCTTGGGTTCGGCTTTCGCAAGCAGTTCGGCGATGATGCCAGGACACTCCGTTGGGTTGCCGTCCCGTACCGCCGCCAAGTAGACGGCAAGCTCCACGACTACAGCACCGACGACCTGCTCGCTGGCCGCTTTTCCAACTCCAGTTGGCGCAACGATGCGTCCGTCGCCGACCAGGAGCTCTCGGACCAAGGCAAGCTCCGCTCCGAGGCCTGGGCTTGGACCGACGGCCAACACGGCCTCCTCATCGCCAAATATAACCAGGAGATGATCGAGTATTCGGTCGCTGGCGTGGAGCAGGACCGCGAGGGCGCGTGGCTGCGTTTTGGCGGCGCGGGTCTGGCACTCTACCGCGAGCCGCGCCCCGCGACACGCCTTCCGCCCGGCGGCAGGATCACCTTCGGCCTGACACGTTACACGGCGTTCGACGGCGACTGGCGGGATGGTTACGCGGTCTATCACGCGTTCCTTAACGAGAAAGGCCACGCCCTGCCGCGCGACTACGCGCCGCCGCTCAACTGGAACGAGCTGTTTGACGTGGGCTGGTATCACTCGAACCGCGAACAACTCTTCAAGCATTACACCCGCGAGGCGCTCTTCAAAGAGGCGGCCAAGGCGCGCGACCTGGGCTGCGATTTGCTGTATCTCGATCCGGGCTGGGAAATTTGCGAAGGCACGACGCTCTGGGACGAGGAGCGTTTTGGCAAGGTGGCCGATTTCACGCGCGAGCTGAAGCAGCGCTTTGGTCTCAAGCTCGGTTACCGCACCATCGGCCGCGTCTATCGCGACGAGTTCCCCAAGGCGTGGTATGTACGCCGCGAAGACCAGACCGGCGACTACCAGATGCCGCGCGCGCCGTCCGGGCCGCAGCCCGAGCCGGCGCCGCTCGGGACCGCCGAGGGACGCCGCAACCTCGCCTTGCTGCCTGAGGCAAAGGCTGGAGCCTCCACCGTGATCGACGGCTATCCCGAATTGCACACCGTCGCGCACCTCAACGATGGCTACTACAACAACCCGGCCAGTTGGGTCTCGGCACAAGATCCCTCCTGGGTGGAGATTGATCTCGGCGCGGCTTACTGGATCAACGAGATTGCCCTCGGCAGCGAACACCGCGTCCAGTTGAACGACCGCGCCGCCACGCAGTTCGACGTGTTGGCCGCCACGGAATACGCCTCCGCCTCAGCGGGGCCGACCTGGCGGAAGGTCTTCGGCTATGACGGCAGACCGGTCCACGCGACGGAGCACTTCCGGTTCGAGCCGGTTTCGGCCCGCTGGGTCCGCCTGGTGATCCGCGCCAGTGCGGGTGGTTCCGCGCGCATTGACGAACTGGAGATCTACGAAGCCACGCCGGCCTACTTCCGGCAGGGCTTCACGCGCCACCGCTACCAGGAGAACTGGGGCTTCGAGTTCATGTGGGACCCCATCGCCGATTTGCGTTCCGGTCGCGCGCTCTGCCTCTACTATTACAACCTCGGCTGTGAAATCCCCCTCTACGATCATATCACCATGGAAGGCGACAACGACGCCTGTCTCTCGTTCTGGTGGTATGCCTCAACCGTGCGCCATCTTGGCGTCGGCGGAAAGAAGGGCCTCAACTCGCCGAAGGACAACCAGCCTCGCTACGACGCCTACCGGCGCGCCGTCGCGGAATACAACCGGCTTCGCCCGTTCTACGCGCGCGGACGGTTCGTCGGACTTGACGAAACCGCCCACCTCCATGTGCATCCCACGGAATCGGCCGCCGTGCTGAATGTGTTCAACCTGACCGATGCGCCGACGCATCGCGAGGTGCGCGTGAACCTGAGCGAAGTCGGCCTCGGGCGCGCGAACCGGTTGATCGTCGAGGGCTGCCCCGCGCGCCGCGAAGACGACACGCTCGCGCTGACCTTCGACCTGCCGTCGCTCACCGCTGCTCACGCACTGATCCGCCAGCCATGACGCCACGCGTGACGCGCGGTCGGGAACGTGACAGGATGCAATGTCCTATGAGAACCGAGTTGACTTCATTACTGCTCCCGGCGATCGCCGGAATGTTGCTGTCCACTGCCGCTGCCTCGGTGGCGTCAGCGGAATCGGCCACCAACGATACGCGCCATTGGTTTCCCTTGACGCCCGTGCGTGATGAGTTTCAGGAAACCATCCTGGATGGCAGCCCGTGGGTGGAGGCGCCGACCGGCAAGCACGGTTTTGTCACGGTCCGAGGTGAGCGGTTCGTGTTTGAGGATGGCACTCCGGTCCGGTTTTGGGGCGCGCAAATGGGTCTGTGGGGCCAGGAGCAGGTGGACTACGCGGTTCGCCGCATGCGCCGGCAGGGCATCAACATCACGCGACTGCACGGACTGGCCAACCTCGGCAAAGATCCCAGGTCGTTCGAGCGGTTGGACTACCTCATTGCCAAACTGGGCGAAAACGGCGTCTATATCATCCTCGACTTGCACTATCCGTTGACGCACCGGTTTCAGGCCGGCGACAACGTCCCAGGCCTGCCTGAAGGCGGCACGGCCCCTTACGCCCAGTTCTTCAACGAGCGTGTCGCCGCGCTCATGCACCAGCGGATGACCAACATCTTTACCCATCTCAATCTCCACACCAGGAAACGCTACTGCGACGACCCCACACTGGCGATGGTCGAGATCCTCAATGAGGATTCGCTCTTCTGGGGTACCGTGCCCTCCTCGTTCCGCGCCGAGTTGGAGGAGAAGTTTGCCGCCTGGCTCCGCCAGCGACACGGCGACGACGCGGGGCTCAGGCGGGCTTGGACAGTAGCCAGCCAGTCGCCGCTGGCCGAAGGCGAAGGGCTGGCGGCGGGCCAGCGCGTGGCCTTGATACGCAATACGGATTTCAATGAGAAGTATTTCCGCGCGCATCCGGAGCAGAAGCTGCGCGGCCAGGACCAGATGCGGTTCTTCCTGGAACTGGAGGAACGGTATTGGAACGGCTGCCGGGCGGTCCTGCGCCAGGCAGGAATCAAAGTGCCGATTGATGCCACCAATTGGCAGGGCCACGGTCTGGCCACACGGGTGCACATGCTCGGCCAGGCGCAGCTCGATTACGTGGATCGCCACGGCTATTGGGATCATCCGCAGGGCGAAGGCAACTCGAAATGGCGCATCGCGACCGCGTTGTTCCACAACCTGCCGATGGTCAAAGCGGTCAGCGCCGATCAGGACCTGCTCCGGTATCTCGGCGTCGGCAATCTCGTGACCGAAAAGGCCTGGGAGCAAGTGCTCGGCCGGCCCATGACCATCAGCGAATGGAACACCTGCCTGCCCAATGAATACTCCCTCGAAGGCACCGGGCTGATGGCCGCCTATGGCCTGCTGCAAGGGTGGGACGCGTCGCTGGAATTCGGCTACTTCAGCTCCGACTGGCCCAAATCGTTGGGCAGCGGTTCGTTTGACCTCCTCGGCAACCCGCCGCAAATCCTGCAATTCCCCGCGGTGAGCGCCATGTGGCACCGGCAGGACGTCCAGGAAGCGGACCTGGTCGCCGAGTCGCTCTATGACCCGGAGAGTGTTTTCAGCCTGACCGATGATCGCAAGCCGGTTCCGATCGCGGCCGCGCTGGTGGGCAAGGTTGGCTATCGTTTTGTGGAGCAAGCTCGCCCGCCCGTGGTCAAGGACCTCCGTCCCTGCTGGGACGCAACGAATCTGGTGGCGCGGTCACTTACGGGCGAACTGACCTGGGACGCGAGCAAGGGATTCGTCCACATCGACACCCCCCGCACGCAGGCGGTCATTGGATTCCTGTCCGCCGAACCGCACACCTTGGGCGGGGTGAGTATCAACAGCCCAACCCGCTTCGGCGCCATCTACGTCACCGCGATGGACGGTTACACCCCGATCCGCACGGCGCGACGGTTGCTGATTACTGCAGTCGGACCGGCGCGCAACACCGGCATGGAATGTGAAACGACCACGCAGAAATCCCAGTTCGCCGGTCCCTTCTGGCATTTGAAAGCCGAAGGCACTGCGCCGGCGTTGCTCCAAGCCGTCACCGGCGACATCCGGATCCGAAGCGACCGGGCGAAGGAATTCAAGGCCTGGACGCTGGACGTGGTCGGCAAGCGGACGCGGGAGATTCCCATCCAGGTGCAGGCAGACACGGTGCAACTCCGGCTCAGCGCCGAACACGCGACCGTTTACTACGAATTGTCGGCCCCGTGAACGAGACACCACCGTGCCTCCGCCCACGTGAGGTTTGAAGGTCCTGGTTCGCACGAATGGCACGTCTGGTCTAACGTGTTACAGGCGTCGTTTTCAGTGTTGTATTCCAGCCGTCCACCTGAACCACCGGTGAAGCGCCCTGCAGCAGACCAGCCGCATAGGTGGCGGTGATTTCACGTTTCTCGCCGGGCATCAGCGGGAAGTAATTGTCCTCCCAGATCACCGGCAGGATCTCCTCTCCGCTGTTACTTCGGTTGACTTTGAGGTGGAGAAAGAAGGCCAGCGCCGGCCCCGGATTCTCAACGGTCACGCGCGTGACTTCTTCCTGGCCCTGGCGTTGCGCTCTGGCCGAAACCTTGAGCTCGACGGAAGGCAGCGTGCCGAGCGCCCTGAAATCCGCGAAGTCCTTGGTCGGTGTGTAATACCAATTCCCCTTGGCTTCGTTGAGCGTGTCGAGCTGGGTTGAGAGCCAATAGAAGTTCGAACTGACTGGCTTGCCGGCGGCGTCTTCGAGAGTGAGTTTGACGAAATAAGTTGAAGTCAGCCCGGCGGGTTCGGGCAGAGCGAACACCCGCTTGGTGCCATCGGCGCCGATATCCAGAACCGCTTGCTGCGCGTGTTTTTCGCTCAGGTCGAGGTTATAGATCTTAGCCGTCGCTTTCAGCCCCTTGAACTCCTGGTAGTAACTGTTGACCACGACCACCGAGCGGTCGTCGTAGGAATACTGAATGTGCAGCGGCTCGCAGGCCTTCTTGGTGCCGAAGTAGCCGCCGCCCGGCCGCAGGTAGTAGTCGTAAAGGTGCCAGATCATCGAGGGCCAGGCATTGTTCATCATCCACTGGATGACGCCGGTCGAGGTGTACTTGTTGCGGGCGTAAGCCTCGAACATGGCCCGCTCCCCGTCGTAGGTCATGACTTGGGCCTTCTTCGCGTAGTCCTCAACGCTGGTGGCTTCCCCGAAGCGCCGGTTGAGGGCCTCGGTGAAGTTGGTGAGACTGTGGAAAGGGCCGCCGCCGGCGTGGAACAGCCAGACGTCATCGATAGGCCAGAGGTGCTCCTTGGGCAACATCCGGCGCAGGCTCTCAATGGGCGGGATGGCCGGTCCCGGGCTGGTTTCGGTATTGAAACAGTAAGCGCCGCCGGCCTTCGTGTCCACGTACCAGTAAATCGGCGGCACATACTCGTAAGGCCCGGTCATCCGCAGGCCGGTCGGCTCACCCACCTTGGGCGGCTGCGCCGTGGCCGAAGCCTGGACCGAATTGGGCCAGTTGAGCTCTTTGAGGACTTCGAGGTAGTTCCGCTCGGCCCGTTCGTCAGGCGGATTGTCGCTGCCGTACCACCAGGTGATGACGCTGGGATGGTTGCGAAGCCGCCGGATCTGGTCCCGGAGCGATTGGGCCGAGATGCGGTAATCCTCCTCCTTCCACTTGTCCCATTTCTCCCAGTGATCGCAGCAGCACCAGCCGGCGATGACCATGATCCCCTCGCGGTCGCACAATTCGAGGAACCGGCGACTCTCCGTCTTCCCCTCGAACCGGATCGTGTTCAAGTTCATGTCCTTCACATAGCGGATTTCGGCAGCCTCGCGCTCGGCCGAGGGACGGAGGAACATGTCGGGCGCCCAGCCACCCCCTCGGATCAGGATCGGCTTGCCGTTGATCTTGAACACGCGGTAATTCAGCGCGTTGAGCTCTGAAGTGGCTTCGCGGATGCCGAAGCGGAGCGCTTCCTGGTCGGACGCCTGGCCATCGACCATTACCTGCAGGCTTAGGTCGTACAGATTCTGTGGACCCACCCGCGTGGGCCACCACAGCCGGGGTTGGTTGAGGTTTAACTGGGAGAACTTGTCCGGGGTGAAGGCGACCGACCTGGTCTCGTGCGCGGCCAGTTCGGTGGTCTGCTGAAACTCGATCGTTTCGATCTTGCCCTTGAGGGTCGCCGTCACGGGTTTGCCGCCGGCATTGTGCAGCTCGGCGGTGACCGTCAGGTGGGCCCAGTCCAACACGGGCAGCTCCACTTTGGTAACGATCTGCGGATAGCGCAGCGCGACGGGTCCGGTGGTCGTGACATAGACCTCGCGCCACAGCCCCATGTTCTTGTCCGGAGGGGTCGGGTTCCAGTCCACCCAGGTGATGGCGAGGTCGTCCACCTCGGGCGGGAAGACCTCGACCGCCAGGACGTTCGGCTGCCGGGCCCGAAGTGCGTCCGTGATGTTTAACACGTACCTGCGGTAGGCGCCGGCCACCTCGTGGCTCTCAGCGATTCGTTTCCCATTCAGCCAGATGTTGGCGCGGAAGTTGATGCCGTCGAAGTTCAGCCAGACCTGTCCACCGCGCCGGGGCGCGACCCGAAACTCCCTGCGGTACCACCAGGAGACCTTGAACGGGCTGTCGGCGGGCATGGGCAGATTCGAGAAGTTCTCCCCGATCGGGTAGTTCATCCCGGGGATCAGCCTCAGGTTCGTGCCGAAGAATGGATCCGGATAGGTCCCGTTCTCGACGAGGCTCCCCACCACCGTGGAAGGGACCGTGGCCTTATACCATTCTGTCGGCGTATATTCAGGGGAGGAGATCGCGTCACCTTTGGCCTCGATCCTGGCGGAGGACTGGAGACGCCAGTCCTCATTGAGCAATAGCCTGTCGTCTGAAGCCGCCGCCTCCGTGGAACAGGTGAAGGGCGCGATGGCCACGATGGCCAGTGCCATGGGAGTGATGATCTTAATTGTTCTCATAGACTTCGCACGGGCCGAAAACCCGTCTCTTGGGATTGCGGAAGGGCTGCTCAACCGTCGCGCGAGTTTTGGTACAGTGGGAGGTATCCCATCGGCCGTTCACCAGAACGGCCAAACCGAGTGTGCAGAGAGCGCATCTTACCGGACCGCGCCATCGTACGGAAACACCGCGCTCAGGCAAGCGCGAAACGGCGAAAGCTGCGGGCTGCTGGCCAAGGTCCCGTTGCGGTCCGCCTCAGCCAGGAGCTGGATTCTGGAATCAGGCTGGCGCGGGACCCGCTCTTTCACCACCGCCTCCCCACGGGCAACGCCGCTCCCTTTGCGCTTCCTTTTAAGTCCAGGTCTGCTAAATAAGCTGGCGCAATGGAACCCCAGGGCGCATCTGCCAGCCGCGCCCAGGTCGAGGCGTTCGGTCGCCGACACCGGACGGGTCTGGTCACGCTACTGTTCACCGACATGGCGGGCTCGACCGCGCTGAAGCAGCAGTTGGGCGATCGCGCTGGCGCCCAACTCATCGAGCAACATCATGCCTTGGTGCGCTCGACCCTGAAGCAATTCCCGGACGGCGAAGAGCTGAGCACGGCGGGCGATTCGTTTTTCCTGGTGTTTGCCGCGCCGTCGGCGGGCGTGAAGTTTGCCCTGATCCTGCAGCAGCGGCTGCGGGAGCTGAGTCGGCAGACGCCAGTGCCCGTGCGGGATCGGATTGGGCTGCACCTGGGCGAGGTGCTGATCCAGGAGGCCGAGCAGCAACGGACAAAGGATTTGATCGGTTTGAATGTGGACCTGGGCGCGCGGGTGATGGGTTTGGCGCAAGAGGGCCAGATCCTGCTGACCCGCGCGGTGTTTGACAGCGCACGGCAGGCGCTGAAGGGCGAGGACATTCCAGGGGTTGGGCCACTGAACTGGCTCAATCACGGTCTGTATCAGCTCAAAGGCATCGAGGAGGCCGTGGAGATCTGTGAGGTGGGTGAAATGGGCGCAGGTCCGTTATGTTCCCCCGCCACCACAGAGAAGGCGCGCCGGGTGGAGGCTGCAGACGGGGAGGCGGTGCTGGGCTGGCGACCAGCGGTAGGACAGGCGGTGCCGAACACCAAGTGGGTGCTGGAACAGAAGCTGGGCGAAGGCGGCTTTGGCGAGGTGTGGCTGGGTCGGCACCAGACGATGAAGGAGCGGCGGGTGTTCAAGTTCTGTTTCCGGGCGGACCGGGTCCGGAGCTTGAAGCGGGAGATGACCTTGTTCCGGGTGCTGAAGGAACGCGTGGGCGACCATCCGAACATCGTGCGGTTATTGGAAGTGAATTTCGACGAGCCGCCGTTCTACGTAGTGATGGATCACGTGGAGGGGCAGGACTTGAAGGCCTGGTGCGAGCAGCAAGGGCGCGTGGAAAAAGTTCCGCTTGCCTCACGCCTCGAAATCGTCGCACAGATCGCCGACGCCCTGCAGGCGGCCCACGATGCGGGGGTGATCCACCGGGATGTGAAGCCGGCCAACATCCTCATTTCGGGCGTAGCGGCGAACGCCAGTTCGCCGTCAAGGGTTCAGGCGAAGCTGACCGACTTTGGCATCGGCCAGGTCGTCTCGGAGGAAGCGCTCAAGGGAGTCACCAAAGCGGGCTTTACCCAGACCATCGCCGCCGAGTCTTCCTCGTCGCAAACCGGATCGCAGATGTATATGGCCCCTGAGCTTCTGGCGGGCAAACCGGCCTCGATCCGCTCGGACATCTACTCGTTGGGGGTGGTGCTTTATCAATTGCTGGTGGGCGATTTCACGCGGCCGGTGACGGCGGAATGGTCGGAGGAGATCACCGACCTATTATTGAGAGAGGACCTGAAGCACTGTCTGGTGGGCAAACCGGAAGACCGGTTTACGGGGGCCGGGCAGTTGGCGAAGAATCTGCGCAGCTGGGAACAGCGGAAGGCGGAAGTGGTTCGGCGGCAGGCGGAGCAGGCCGAGCGAGATAAGTTGCGGCAAGCGGAGGAGGCCGAGCGGGAGCGGTTGCGGCAACAGGCCGAGCGCCGTCAAAAACTGCTCCTGGCTAGCGGCGCCGTGGCCTTGGTGCTGGTCGCGCTGGCCTTGGCCTTGGGCTACGGGATGCGCAAAGCTCAGGTCGAACGGGAACAACAGCGGAGGTTGGCTTACGCGGCCGACATGAATCTCGCCGGCCAGGCCCTCCAGCAAAACAACCTCGGCCACGCGCTGAACTTCCTGAACCTTCACCGACCCGCCAAAACCGGCCAGCGTGATCTGCGCGGATGGGAATGGCGTTACCTGTGGGAAAAGTGCCGCAGCGACGAGTTGGCCACGATTGGCCAGCATGAGGGCATCGTCCAATCCGTGGCCGTCTCTCCCGATGGGAAGTGGGTGGCCTCGGGCGGCTGGGACAGTCTGCTCAAGATTTGGGCGCTGGCTTCTGGGGCGGCGGGAGGGCGATGGGTGACCAATCTGCAACTGGGGGGAGGACCGGTTTCCAGCGTGGTGTTCTCTCCGGACGGGCGCTGGCTGGCCGCACGGACTTGGACCAATGGTTTTGCCGTGCTACAGGCGCCGGGATGGCAGCGGGAAATGGCGGTGACGAACACAGAGACAGGGTCCGTTGGGTCCCTCGCTTTCTCAGCCGACAGCCGGCTCCTGGCCGTCGGGGGCGAAGTGTGGAGCCTGGATACTCGCACTCGCTTGCGCACTCTGCCATGCAGGAATTACCAATGGGGAGAACGGGCAGTCGCTTGGTTGCCCAATTCGCAGACGCTCGCTGGGTTCGATATGTCGAACGGCCTCCACCGAGTTTCGTTGTTCGACGTTCGTTCCACCAGCTCGGATGCCACGGTGTCTGTGATCCCCTTGCGCTCCGAACGGGGCTGGCTCTCGCGCCCGACGACCCTGGCTTTCTCACCTGATGGAAACCATCTGGCTGTCGGCTGCTGGGATAACACCATTCGCATCCATGCCGCCACCGGCTGGCGTCAGGTGAAACTGTTAACCAACCACACCGGCTGGGTCAGTTCGCTGGCTTTCTCCAAGGACGGGCAATGGCTGGCCAGCGCCAGCGCCGACCACGGGATCAAAGTCTGGCGCACGCGCGACTGGCAGGAGACGGCCACGCTACGCGGCCATCTGGAAGAGGTGTGGGCGGTGGCGTTCACGCCCGATGGCCAACGACTGGTCACCGGGTCCAAGGACCATTCCGTGCGGCTCTGGCCGGTCGCCGGCCGGTCAAGACCCGTCGAGGAACCGCCCATGTCCACCGAAGACATGAGCTCCTTCGACCTGTCCGGAGTGTGTCCATTCACGGTTGGCCCTTCGAACATTCTCACGGTCTGGGATGGGCAGACGCTCCAGGTCCGCCAGCGCATGTCCAACTATCCGGTCACGAATGTCCTTGTCTCTTTCCCTTCGCCGGACGGCCGTTTGCTTCTGATGGCGACGGCAGAAGGCGGGTTATGGCTGATGGACCTTGCGCCAGGCGCAGTTTCGCCGCCGGTCTGTCTGCAAACCAACGGGTCACGATTAACGGAAGCCGAGTTCTCAGACCAGGCGAAGTGGCTGGCGGTCGCGGATACCAACGCGCTCCGGGTGTGGAACCTCACACACCAGCCCCGGCGGTCGGGGTCCGCGCTTGCGGCGGGGAACTTCTGGGGCCTCCGTTTCTCCCAGGACGAACGGCTCCTCGGTGCCGTCACCGGCCCCATTATGACCGAGCTGACAGTCCTCGTCTGGGACGTAGCTTCAGGAAAGGAACTGGTGCGCGTGCAACCCCACCGTGACAACGTAACTGGCCTTGATTTCTCTCGGGACGGCACGGTGTTAGCGACGGCCAGTTATGACAATACGTGCAAGTTGTTCGATCTGCGTCGGGGGCATGAGATCACGACCTTGCGTGGCCAACTGTTCGCGCTTCAGTCGGTGTGCTTCTCGCCCGATGGCCGCCGCTTGGCCGCAGGCACGGGCGATGGCGGCATCATCATCTGGGACTTGGAAACCGGTCGCGAAGTTCTCGTCCTGAAACAACACCAGAATCTGGTGAATTTAGTATTCGCGGTGCGGTTCCACCCGAGCGGAGACTCGCTGCTGTCCGTCGATCAGAGCACCTTGCACCTCTGGCGCGCGCCGTCCTGGGCGGAGATCGAGGCCGCGGAGAAACGGACGGAAGGGAAAACGCACTAACGTTCAGCAACCTGACACCGGTTCACCGTGCGCGCTTGACCGAACAGGTCGGATTCAGCACACTGTTTGTGGATGAAAAAGACTGAGCTTCTCGCCACGCCGGGGGCGACTGCGCCCCTGCCTGCTCAGGGCAAATGGGAACAAGAGTTCCGCGCCTTCGTGCGTTTCCGGCCCTCGTTGCTCCGGGCGCACCGGAACAAGTATGTGGCGGTCCATCAGGGCAAGGTGGTCGATAGCGGGGAGGACAAGGTGGCACTGGGTTTGCGCGTTTACGCCAAATTTGGCTACGTGCCCATCTATGTGGGGCACGTCTCCACAAAGCCGGCCCGGGTGGTGCGAATGCCCAGCCCGCGCCGTGTTCCCGATAGCGCCGGCGCGTGATCCACTACCGCTACAATCAGCAAGTAAGCCCGCCGGCTCCGTTTGTCCACGTGACGCTTCATTGCCCGGCGGGCGCCACCGCCCTTTCGGACGTTCCGGCGCAACTCGACACGGCGGCGGACGTGACAGTCGTGCCCGCGGGGTTGGTGGAGCAACTGCGCCTGGTGCAGTTCGACGCCATCCCGGTGCTCGGCTTCGGTGGCATCCTCAGGACCGTGCCGACATTCTTGATTCATTTGACCCTTCGCGGACAGGAGTCAGTGGTGATCGAAGTCCTCAGTAGCGCCGAGGAGCCGCACATCCTGCTTGGCCGAGACGTGCTCAACCGGCGCCGCCTTGTGCTCGATGGCCCACGCGGCGTCCTGGAAATCGGCTAATTACTCCCGCTTTCTGGCCTTTTCCCCCGACGGCAACTGGCTGGCGGCCCGCAGCACGGAAGGATGAGACCCCAAGCGGAGGCCGTGGTAAGCAGGCGAGCGGGGTCAACCCTTAACAATCAACATTCAGACGCGAGCCGGTGACCGCACATCTCGCCTGAAGCTTCGGATCGGCCGCCATCGCTGTCTCCAGACGCCTGCGGTGTGCGCTCACAGAGGCTCCGGTCCCCATCTGCAGGAGTCGGCCGATCTGGCGCTGATTAAGCCCCGCATGTGCCCAAAGCACGCGCGTGACTACCGCCCGCGCAGGACAGCGGTACTGCCGGCGCCGGAGTGCCACCACCTCAACACCCCAGACGTTCGCTACGACTTGGAGGAGATGCCCGGCACGCCGGTGGCGGAGGCTGAAATAGACGGCGTAGGCGGTCTCCAGCTTGTGCATGAACTGGCTGAGGTTGGGGAGCTCGGTCTGGAGCACCAAATGCACGTGGTTCGCCATCAGGCAATAGAGGTAGAGCCGGACGTGGCATTCGCGGGCCGTAGCACCCAGTTGCGTCAGAAAGCGGGTGCGATCCACGTCGTCGACGAAGATCCGACGTCGTTCCACGCCGCGGGCCGTCACGTGATAGATCGCGCCTGGAAACTGAATCCGCAACCTCCTTGCCATGCGGAGGGATATGCCAGAGGGCGGGAGGGAAGAGAAGCATCGTTTATCATTTCCCCCGGAAGCCCGGAAGCGTCGTAGGGTGGTGAAAGCCTCCATGTTGCTGCCCGAATTATTGATTGTTAAGGGCTGACCCCACCATGTCCGAGCTTCACGGCAGTTGCTCCGTCTCATCTCTTTTTGAGCCGAGCCCGTTGCCGGCGCCTGTCCCAGGTTTCCAGGGCAGAGCCGCAGTTACTGACCGGAATCTGCTTTTTGACCGTGTCTCCCAGGGTAGCTATCGCGAGGCTGTGGAACAAGGAGAAAGGCTGATCTCCACGAGGGGAAACCGAAACAGGCGTGGAGACGCCGCACTAAGGCCAGGCGACGCGCGATGCCGACACTGCCCCGCCGCCGATACAACCGCTGTCCCATTGTTTCATTTGGTCTCGATCCTCAAGGTGGAGGCTCGCCCAATATCGCCAAGGTGCTGGATGCGGGGGCGACGGATGCGGGCCGGCCGTACTCTGTGATGGAGCTGGAGAAGGGGATTCCGATTACGTGGTATTGCCACCAGGAGAAGCTGGCCACGCGGGCGCGGCTCGATTTGTTCATCAAGGTCTGTCACGCGATTCACTCGCCACTCGTCATTCGTCACTTACGAGAGGAACATGTCGGCAGACACGCCAAAGTGCCGCGCCAGAGTCCGCACATGGTTGAGCGTCAGCCTGCGTTCACCGCGCAGAATCATCGCGCCCAGCGTCCGGTGAACATCCAGCAACCGCGCGAGGTCCGCCGCGGTCATGCCGTGCGCGTCCAACAGGTGCTGCAATGCTTCCAGGACGGTGACTTTGGGCGCGTCCACACGCTCCTTTTCGTAATCCTCAATCAACCGGCAAAGCAGGTCAAAGTAGTCCTCCTGGTCTGGGGTGAGCTTGTGCCCGGCCATTGCGTCTGTGATTTCCGTAACGTTCTGGAACTCCACCTTGTCATGGATGGGACGCGGCGTGAGAATCCGGCAAAGCCCGGCGTAGTCTCTTGGCATTCGGGCAAACTCGACTTTTGCACGTGTCGTTTTCATAACGTGTCTTTCCAGCGGTCTTTGCTGTATTCCGCATGCGTCATAAAGCGCAGGGTGTAAACGATCTGGCAGCTTACGGCGTGAGAGTGACTCTGACACCCTTGACCGGGTTGCCCTCTCGGTCCATCAGCCGGATCGAGCCTGCCCAGTTCCGGTCCTCGTTGACGACTTTGAACACCAGCACGTTAAGCCCGGCCCTCAAAGCCACGTCCTCGACCTTGTCCTGACCGGCAATGAGGGGACGACGGTCGCGGCACTTGTACTTTTCCTGCCCGTTCAAATACACCTTAGCCTCGTCATCACTGCCCACCCACAGGCGCAAGCCTTCTTGCTCGGTTTCCGACTGAATGTAACAAACTCTTGTTCAAGGCCGGCACCCGCCACACGCGTAAGGCATCAAAGCTGGCTGAAACGAGTGCGGTCCCGTCCGGTAAAAAGGCCATGCTCGGGACATATTGCTTATGTGCTCGGAGGACGGCAACTCCCTGGTGTGTTTCGCTGTCCCATATCCTGATGGTCCCATCATCGCCGCCGGCGGCAATGCGTCGGCCATCAGGCGAGAACACGACCACGTCGAACGCACCAAGGCATGATGCCGTTCCAGGAGCTGCGCGCCGGCTTGGTCTCCCAAATGCTGCTTCAGGGCCGTGGACCCCACCATGTCGGCGAAGACCAGCGTGACCAGCCTAGTCCGATGTCGGCGACCGAACGCCTCGACTTGGACCTGACTGGTCGATGCGTCCCGGGGTTCCATTGTGCCGTCAGTCTATCAAAACCGGATTTCAAGGGAAGCGCAAACGGAGTGGGTGTCGCCAGGCGTGTCTGAGATTGGACACTGGGATTTCGTCGTTTACCCTGGGCTTGTGGGCGACGTCACGCGCATCCTCGAGCGGGTGCAGCAGGGCGACCCGGAAGCCGCTGAGGAACTGTTGCCGCTGGTTTACGAAGAGTTGCGCAAACTCGCCGAGCACAAGATGGCCCACCAGGCTGCCGGACACACCCTCCAACCCACCGCGCTGGTTCACGAGGCCTTGGGGAACTTTGCCGCAATCAATCCGCGCAAGGCTGAATTGGTGAAGCTGCGTTACTCCACCGGGATGACCTTCGAGGAGACTGCTTCTGTCCTGGGCATCGCCGTGCCGACGGCGAAGGAATGGTGGGCCTACGCCCGGGCCTGGCTGGCGGTCGAGATGCGCCGTTCCATTCGAGGGGGTGGACCTCTGAGCCGCAACCATTCAATCGAAGTTGAACAGGAGGGAACAGAGCTAAGGGAGAGAAGGGCCGTGAGTGGCGTTCGGGCGTAAGTGCGTGGCCCCCTTTTGGTGGCGGGATTCGGACCGGCTGAAGGCACGTTCCGTGCGTGTTCCATCTCTGTTGTCTCTGTTGCCTCCTGTTTACTGAGTGGCGGAAAGGATGCCTGAAATTCGTCCATACTTTTCCCCCCTAAAAGACGCATGTATGATCGAATGAACCAATCCTTCGCCTTTGAAACCGGCTGACAACAGGGAAGAAGCCCTCTTCCATGAAGCCCTCAAACTGCCCGGGGGTTCGGAGCGCGACGCCTTTCTCAATCAAGCCTGCGCGGGGAACGAGGCGCTAAGTTACAGGCTCGCGGCCCTCCTCCAGGCCCACGAGGGTCCCGATCCGTTCCTCGAGCCGCCGCCGGTGTCGCCAGGCAGCACGACCGTGCGTCTCCCCGTCACGGAAAAGCCCGGGGACAAGATGAGCCATTACAGGCTCTTGCAGCAGATCGGCGAAGGCGGCTGCGGGGTGGTCTATATGGCCGAGCAGCAGGAGCCGATTCGCCGCCGGGTGGCCCTCAAGATCATCAAGCTGGGCATGGACATCAAACAGGTGGTGGCGCGGTTCGAGGCGGAGCGCCAGGCCCTGGCGCTGACGGATCATCGATGGGGACATCAAGCCCGGACAATGAAATCATCGACTAGACTTCCCCGCAGGCGGAGTTCTGCTATTTTAGTCCAACCATGAAACGCACCTGCAATTGCTCGGGAGCCTGCGGGCCGCACGACGACGGCCTGACGCGACGTGACTTTATCGAACTCGTCGGCGCCGGGGCGGCCAGTGTGCTCCTAAGTAATCCGGCCTCGGGCGCGTCCGAGATGCCTGCCGCCGAGCTCGATCGCTGGCAGCGCGAACTCTTCGACCACGCCCCTCGGCGCCGTTACCACTCCGGCACGCACACCGACGCGCGGATGCACCTCGGGGGCATCGGCACGGGCAACATCGAAATCGGCGTGGATGGTCAGTTCACCACCTGGCAACTATTCAACACTCTCCGCGATGGGCGGGTGCCGCTCTACTTCGCGGTCAAGGCAGGGAAGGAAACGAAGCTCCTGCAAACCGCCGGAGGACCCGACTGGCCCCGCATCAAAGAAATCGTCATGCAGGGCGAATATCCGGTCGCCACCCTGCAGTTCGGCGACCCGGAGCTCCCCGTTGAGCTCGAACTCACCGCCTTCAGCCCATTTGTGCCGCTGGACACGGCGCTTTCTTCCCAGCCACTCGCGGTCTTTCTCTTTCGCGTCCACAATCCGACGGCCCGCTCGCAAACCGTCTCGCTCGCGGCGTTCATGCAGAATCCCGTCGGCTACGACGCCGCCGGTGACCGCGAAGGCGTCACGCACCCGAACTACGGCGCCAACGTTAACGAGTTCTTCAAAGAAGGCCGGGCCAGAGGCTTGTTCATGCGCGCCGAGGCAGGCGAAGAACCGACCCTCGACCAGCCGGTGTCCGTTTACACTCTGACCAACCTGAGCGGCCTCAATGCACCGCCTCCCGACCGGCCCAAGGAGCTGAAAGTCGTAATCCTCGACGGCCAAGCGTTGTTCGCCGCGGAGCTTTCCGACCTGGCCCACACCGTGATTTGGCTGGAAGAGCCTCGGGCGGACCTTTCCGCGTCATTCCTGCGCGCCGTGCGCGACGCCGTGCAAGCCGGCGCCACGCTCGTTTTCTGCGGCAAAGCGATGCCACTCCTGCAAGTCTATGCTTCCACCACCGGCGGCAGACCGTTGCCCCAAGTCCAATCGCGGCCGGATGTGCGGTTTGAGGATTTCGATCGCGGCTACGGAAACTGGAAGGTCCAGGGCGAGGCCTTCGGCAAAGAACCGGCACACGGAACGCTGGCGAACCAGCAGCCGGTCTCCGGATTTCTCGGCCGGGGCCTGGTGAATACCTATCTGGGCGGCGACGACACGGCTGGCAAACTCATCAGCGCGAACTACGCGTTGTCCGGTGGCCAGTCGTCTCGATCCCCCGGCTTCGGCACCGTTGCCCTCGCTACCCTGGCACACAGCGTTACGGCGCGGACCGCCCTTGATGACTGGAACGACGCGTGGCGGCAATTCGCGGAACTCGGTCACTTCGCTGCGCCCGCGGCCAGCAACCCCAACGCGCCCACGCCGCCCGGGCGCTCCGTCAACGGCGCCCTGGCGGCGACCGTCAGAGTCCCCGCTGGAGCCAGCGTCGAGGTACCGTTTCTCGTCGCCTGGCACTATCCGAACAAGTACAACGCCGCCGGTGTCTGGATGGGCTGCCATTACGCCACACTCTGGAGCGATGCGCGCGCCGTCATCCGTGATGCCGCTGTCGGCTTGGCCACACTGCGCGAGCAGACCGAACGGTTCCGCGGCACGTTTTACGACAGCACGCTGCCTTACTGGCTGCTCGACAGCGTCACGGCAAACGCCGCCATCATCCGGCACATCGGCGTCGTCTTCCGCATCGCCAATGGCGACATCTACGGGTGGGAAGGCTCGAACGGCTGCTGCCAGCCCACCTGCACGCACGTCTGGGGGTACGAACAAACGCTGGCGCGGCTCTTCCCTGACCTCGAAAAGGCAATGCGCCACATCGACTTCAAGCACCAGCAGCGCGAGGACGGCGGCGTGAACAACCGCACCGAGGTGCCTTCCCCGCCGCACCCGACCGGCGAGCAGCCGTTTGCCGATGGCCACGCCAGTTGCATTCTCAAGGCCTACCGCGAGGCGCTGAACCATCCCGACGAATCGTTCTTCCAGGAGTATTGGCTGCACCTCAAGCGCGGCGTCGAGTATCTGATCGCGCGCGACGCGAAGACCTCCGGCGGCCAGCCCGGCGGTATATTGCAGGACGACCAGTGGAACACTTACGACGAAGCGTTGCACGGCGTCACGACGTTCATCAGTGGCTACTACCTGGCGGCGTTGCGCGCCGGCGAGGAATGGGCGCGCCGCCTGGGTGATCCGGCAACGGCGGACCGCTTCCACGGAATCTTCGAGAAGGGCCGCGACAAACTCGTCGAACTGTGTTGGAACGGCGAGTACTTCCAGCAACACCTGCCTGACTACCTGAGCCGCCCGGGCGAGGTTGGGCCGGGCTGCATGGCTGATCAACTGATCGGCCAATGGTGGGCGCACCAACTCGGCCTCGGCTACCTCCTGCCCAAGGAGATGGTGCAGTCCGCCCTGAGCTCGATATACCGGTACAACTTCAAATCCGACCTCACCGGCTGGAAACACGCGCCGCGCGCTTTTGCGGGTGCGAAGGACAAGGGCCTCATCATCTGCACCTGGCCCAAGGGCGGACGGCCGGCCCACGTGATGCTCTATTCGGACGAGGTCTGGACCGGCATCGAATACCAGGTCGCCGCCCACCTGATTTACGAGGGTCTGATTGAAGAAGGGTTCGCTATTGTGAAAGCCGCACGGGACCGCTACGATGGCATCCCGCGCCCGCCGATCCCACGCAACCCGTGGAATGAGATCGAATGCGGCGGTCATTATGCGCGCGCCATGTCGTCGTGGTCGCTGCTGCTGGCGCTCTCCGGCTACGAATACGACGGACCGGGACGAATACTGCGCGTTGGCCCACGCCACACTCCGGCGGACTTCCGGTGCTTCTTTTGCGCTCCGGAAGGCTGGGGCAGCTTGGCGCAGAAGGCGGCAACGGGAATGCAGAGGGTGGAAGTCACGGTGCAGTATGGTGCACTGCGCCTGCAAACCCTGATGGTTGCCTTGGTCGGTAACCTCAAGCCCGCAAAAACGGCGGTGACCGCCGCGGGAAAGATTGTGCCCGCAACCTTCGAGGTCAGTGAAGGCCGGGCGATAATCCAATTGGCGATGGAAACAGTGGTCAAAGCGGGCGAAACGATTGCAGTACTGCTGACCTGAGGAAGCGAGTGCAGTTCTCCGGGCGTCGAAGGTGTCCCCTGGCACGGACAAGTGTTGTTGTCCGCTGGTCCGACCGACGGGTCTGTTTTATGTTGAAGGGGAGACGCGGTGTGTTACGGTTCTAGTGTGACTGAGCATATATCCATTCGCCCGCGGCGGCAGGGATTGAAAGCGGAACTGGCCCGCAAGGCCAAGCCAAACATCAATGCCTGGCTGAATGACCTGATTGAGCGGGAGTTGGCGGCCCAGCCTAATGACTGGCGCGAGATCCTCAAGGGGAAACGGCCCGTAGCGAGCGAGGAGGCCTTCGAGCAATGCCTGAGACCCGAATAGCCTTTGCGGACGCCAACTGGTTGTTTGCCCTCTACTTTGACTCGGCCAGCGGCTGCCGGGCGGTGGCCGCCGCGCTTGGGCTGAGAGTCTTTCCCGACCTTAACGATCAGGATCAGGAGATACGCAACAGGTTGCGCGGTTAAAACGCCCGGCCCAAGTGCTCTCCAGACTGCTATCGGTCAGGATCTTCGCCGACCGCAGAAATCCTTAACGGTAGCGTCGCTCTGCAACGGGGAAGAATCCGAGCGACTTCTCTTCACGACCTCCAGCTCATCCAGACGTTGGCTGCTATCGTCGAGTTGCAGGCGGAAGTGCAAGTTGATCTGGCGCTGATTGCTCAGGCAAGCCACGGCGTGCGCCTTTTGCTTGGCGCGCGACAACGCCGGCAAGAGCAGCGCCGCCAGCAGCGCAATGATCGCAATCACGACAAGTAACTCAACCAGCGTGAAAGCCCGCCGGCGCTTGGCGAGGAGCTTTCTGGCAAGCGTTGCTGGTTTCATGGGATCGGTTTGGCTCTCACTCATTGCCCCAACTGCAAGACGCGGAAGTACTGCTGCGGGGCCGAGGACACCGTCGTTGCGTTGGTCGCAAAGCTCAACTCGTCCGATTGCCACGCGCCAGTGGCCAGGTCCGCGCAACGCTGAAGCCGGAACGGCGGCGAGCCGCCTTGCCACTGAAGGTCCAGGACCCCGCTCGCGGCTCCAGTCTGCAGGGCGATCACCAATGGCGGTGTCATCAGGCGGTACATTTCCTGACCGATGAAGCGATGGGCGGCGGCGCTGAAGTGAGCGCCGTCCCACCAGAAGTACTGGTTCGGATCGCAGCCGACGCAGGCGTTGGCCGCGCTGGTGAGATTGGTGAAACCGTAAGCCGTCGGGTCGGCCCAGATGCGTAGCGAGAGGTCGTGCAAATCCCAACGGAAGACCGTCAGGCCGAATTCCGCCTGGAGTCTCTGTGCTTCCCGATCCATGCGTGCTTTGAGGTCTTCAGCGTCGATGCTCCGCATGTAAGCATCATCGCTAAAATAGGGATTCATATAGAGTGGCGGAATCGTTGGCAGCAGGAAGACCCGGCCACCCGCCTGCGCCAGCAAGGAGAGGTTCACGGCGTAATTCGAAACCACCTGATCGACGGGTAAATGGTGCCCAAAGTCCGAACTGACACCCGCCCACCAGGGCGCCAGCAGGACGTTGGTATCCGGTTTGTTCGCACTCAGATACTGGGTGATCTGCGAGCGGACCTGCAAGGTGCCGGCGCCGCCGCTGGCGTAGTTCTTGATCGCGGAGGTGGGCAGGCAGAGTAACCCGCCCAAGTCATCCACCCACGAGGGCCCGTTCGAGTATTGGGCCAAGCATTCGCTGTCGCCGAAGGCCACCAACTGGGTCCACCGCGCGAGTTTGAGCGCCGCCGGCTGACTGGTGACCTGAACGGACTCGTCGCGCACGAGCACCCGATAAACGCCCAGGTCGCTCAGGGTCACGTTGGTCAGGGTCAGGCGGTTACTGATGGCTCCGGTCAGGTCGGCGCCGTTGAACTGCCATTGGAACGTCAGTGGCGTGGGCGCGGAGGCAAGGACTTGGAGCGTGACGGAGCCCCCGAGGGCTACGGCGATGCTCGTTGGCTGTTTCGTGATAACGGGTTGAGCGATCGCCTGCGGAAGCCCAGCCAGGCTGAGCAGCAGGGAGGTCGCGAGGGTTGGCACGGTTGTATGGTTCTTCATAATTCAGACAGGTTTGGTGTTCTCAGAAGCCGGTGCGCGAGCGCCGCCAAGCGCTCGCGTCTGGCGGCAATCAAGCGACGAGGCTTCGTTTTCATAAGACTGACACCACTACGGTCATCACCCCTGTACACAGGAGAAAGCCGCGAAAGGGGACACGATTTCTCTGCGGGATCTTTCGTGGCGGCTTCACCCCATTGCGTTCACCGCACGGAAATTGCTCAACTTGCTTACAATCAGGCTACACGTGCCCCGATGACCGGGGCGGACGGTCGCTCTTCACAGCAGCCGCGAGGGACACGGTACTCGCACCGAAAGTGAGGCCGAGTTGACGTGCGAAGCCGCTGGGGACGGGGACCGTCCGCGGCCCGGTTCACTTGCCGTTTCGCCGCTCTGGGGTCTTTTGCCGCTCCACGGCTCGGCCTCAATCCCCCCGTTGGTAAGCCCGCTCTTGCAGCCACTGGACGTCCCGGTTGCCTGGGGAGGGGATGCTGTTGACCGTGAATATGTCCAACGGCAGCTCGTGATCGCGAACCAAAGGCGGCCGGGTGCGCGGATCGATCCACTTGTGCGGCTCGGCGTGGCCGTCGGCGAAGCTCAGGTTCCCCGTTGGGTGGTAATAGCCCAGATCAACGTTCATCGAGAGGCTGCGGACTCGGGGATACTTCTTGCTGCCGAAGGTGTGCGTGCTCTTGTCCGAGGGACAGCGCCAGAGGCCGGAGGAGGCACCATGCGGAACGAGCGGACTCTGCTCCAAATACAATCGGTTCGTGCTGTCGGCCGGCAGGTAGAAAGAGTTGGGGGGCGGGTAGTCCAGGGTCATGTTGCCGCGCACCCACGATTCCCAATCGGCCTGGGCTCCGGCTCCGATATTCAGCGGCACGGCGTCATTCTGGTCGTGCCTGTACATTGTCCACGCGAGGTCATCTGTTTCAGGTTGTTCAGGCAACCGATGCCTTGGGCCTTGGCTTTGGCCTGGGAGAGCGCGGGCAAAAGGAGCGAAGCCAGGATGGCAATGATGGCGATCACCACCAGCAACTCGACCAGCGTGAAGGCGCGTTGGCGGCCACGCCTCTCCGCCTTGAAGCGTAGCAGCCGACATGAGGAGGCTCTGACTTCCCAATCCGAAATCCGAACCCCGAACTCCGAAATGGAAGTGAGCCTCCTTACGTCGGCTGCTACTCGTCTTGCACTGGCCTTGTTCACGGCTCCTCCGATCGTTTCGCGCCGGCCCGCTGGTTCTCGATGCGGGCGATGTCTTCAAAGGAGGGCGCGTGCCAGAAGAGCGCGACGCCCTCCAAGCTGGCCGCGAAGAGCGTGTTGCCGTCCGGCGAAAAGCCGACGTGAGGGTACCACCGAGGCGCTCCCGGCAACGTCGCCACGTCTCGACCGGTTTCCACGTCCCAGAGTGTCACCACGTTTTGGGGGCTGCTCCCGCTGGCGACTAATCGCTGTCCATCCGGTGAATAGGCCAGATCGTCAATGGCGTCGCGGTGATCGCGGATGATGCGCTTGGCTCCTGGAGTCATCGCATCCCAGACCGTAATGAAGCCGTCCCCTAATCCCGCCGTGGCGAAGAACCTTCCGCCCGGCGAAAACGCCACGTGTGCCTCGCTTGAATACTTGCTGTCGAAGAAGGCCTGTCTTTGTCCGGTCGTGAGGTCCCACCAAGCCACCGTCCCGTCCATATACGCGAGGGCGAACGTCCGTTCGTTCGGTGAGAAATCCCCCTCGAAATGGTTCTCCCGGTTGATGCCCTGCAGGCTCATTTCACGCCAGTCGGCCACGGTCCAGAGCTTGCCGGCGTAGCCGCCATTGGAGGAGAGAGCGCCAGCGGCAAACATCGTGCCGTGCGGGGAGAAAATAAGAGTGAAGATCCTGGTTTGGGGAAAGACGAGGTTCGTCACCATCCGTTGCGCCATGAAATCCCACACCTGGATGTTCTCCGCCCCTTCGCTTAGCGCGAGCCAGCGGCCGTCGGGGGAGAGGGCCAGCCCCGCGTGGTTGGTCCCCAACCACGACAATCTCTCAACCTCCTGGAAGCTGGTGGCTTCCCAGCGCACCACTGATCCTTCAGGCCGCGTCACGGTGAGGAGCGTTTTGCTGTTGGCAGAAAAGGCGAGGCCCCAAGGCCAGATCAATGTCGGCAGGACTGCGGGCGGGGCCCGCGCCGGCTTCGCCTCTGGGTCCCAGTAGCGCACCGAGCCATCCTTGCCGCCCGTCACAAGATCTTGGCCATCTGGACTCCACGCGATGGCCCAAACGTCTCGTGAATAGCCTTGGAACCGCCGCCGCTCGGCGTTCCCGGCCACGTCCCAAAGGCGGATGGTCTGATCGGCGCTGGCGGAAGCCAGCGTTTTCCCATCGGGCGAAAACGCCAAGCCCACCACCCACCTCCTGTGCCCAGTCAAGGGTTGGAGCTCCGTAGCTGACTCCAAATCCCAGACATGCACTTGGTTGTCTCCGACTCCGCATGCGGCGGCGAGCAGCGTGCTGTCGGGCGAGAAGGCCATCGCCGCGATCCCGTCGGCTGGCAGCGGCACGGTGAGAGGTGTTCTCTCTTGGCCGGTGCCCCGGTCCAGAAGGCGAATCCGCGCTTTGGCTTCCCCTACAGCCAACACCCGGCCGTCGGGCGAGAACAGCACACATCCATAGTGGTCGGAATAAACGGGCGCGGTGCGCAAAGGGACGTCTGCCGCTGTGCTTTCCGTGTCACCTTCAAAGTTCAAGCTTCCGCCCCAATCCAGTTTCGGCGTGAGGAATTGCCTCGCGAGTTGCCGCGACTCCGTGTCCCAGAGGCGCACGGTTCCGTCATAGGCCAAGGTCGCCATCGCCTTAGCGTCAGGCGCGAAGGCTACCGACACAAGGGCGGCTGAGTGCGGAAACGCGGCGATTTCCTTCTGCGCGCTCACGTCCCAAAAGCTGACTACCGGCGCGCCACTAGCATCCTTGTTACCCCAAGCCAACAGGTTTCCTCGTGGCGCAAAGGCCAAAGCTTTGTACCGGCGCCAACCGTGGCCCGGCAGTTCGGTTCGCGGTCGCTTCGCCAAGGCATCCCAGAGGGCGACGGCTCCGTCTTCCCGGCGCACCGCCAGCCATTTTCCGTCGGGCGAAAAGGCCAGTGCCGACACCGAGTTCGAGTATTGGCAGAGGTTGGAGCGTTCGTCGCTCTGGCAGCGGCTCCAGAAATAGCGCCACTCCCAGCCGCGCAAATCCATTTCGGACTTCGGATTTCGCATTTCGGATTTTCCCACGGGTCCGTACCGGTTGAGCAACTCCAAAGCGCGTCCCAAGTCGCTGTCTTCGAGCGCCCGCTGCACCTCGTTCATATCCGCGGCGTAAGCGTTTTGGCGGGCCAGCAATTCGCCGGCTCCGGCGCGCTGCCGCTCGGATTCCGCTTGCCGCCACTGCCACAGCACGGCGGTGAATCCCAACACGAATAATAGCGCTGCTACCGCGGCCAGGCTCGCCAACTGCGGTTTGCGTCGGCACCAGCGCCAGGCCTTGCCGGCCGGGCCAGGGGGGCGCGCCTGGATCGGCTCACCCGCCTGAAAGCGCGCGAGTTCATCGGCCAACGCCTGGGCCGTGGGATACCGGCGGGCCGGTTCTTTCTCGAGGCACTTCAGGCAAATCGTTTCCAAGTCGCGGGGCACGCTGGGGTTGAGCAGGTGCGGCGCGACCGGTTCGGCGTGGAGCACCAGGTCCAGCGTTTGGGCCAGGGACTCGGCCTGAAACGGCGGGCGTCCGGTCAGCAGGTGATACAGCGTCGCGCCCAGGGCATACACATCGGTGCGCCGGGAAACGCGCCCGCGCTGCCCCGCAGCTTGTTCGGGCGGCAGGTAGTGGGGCGAGCCCAGCACTTGCCCGGTCACGGTCAATTCCGAATCGCCCTCCAACTGCCGCGCCAGGCCAAAGTCCACCACATGCGGCTGGTCCTGCGCGTCGATCAGGACATTGGAGGGTTTCAGGTCGCGATGCAAGATGCCGCGTCCGTGGGCGTAGTGCACGGCCTCGGCGACGGTCTTGAGGTAGGCGGCGGCGCGCTTGGCCGGCAGCGGTTGACTTCCCACAAGCCGCGCCAAGCTTTGCCCCTCGATGTAGTCCATCACGAAAAAGTGCTGGTCCTCATGGATCCCCACCTCGTGGATGGCGACGATGTTGGGATGGTGCAGACTCGCCGCGGAGACCGGCTCCGCGCGGAATCGTTTGACCAGCTCCGGACTGGAGCCAGGACCGAAGGCCATCATCTTGATGGCAACCACGCGGGCCAGGCTGCGTTGCCGGGCGCGATAGACCACGCCCATGCCGCCGCGGCCGATCTCCTCCAGCAATTCGTAGTCGCCGAAGGAGGGGGGAAGTGGCGGGTGGCGAGTGGCGAGTGGCGAGTCGGATGCCGGACACTCGAGACTGGATGGTAGATGCGCGACTTGTGGAGAAGAGTCTTTAGCCAGAGAACTCTCGTCAGGATCAGGGCCCGGATCCAACAGGCCGGCGCTGGCCTGGAGGAAGAGACACTTCGGACAGAACTCTTGACGCGCGTCGCCGACCAAGGGCGCGCCACATTTCAGACATGTGTTCCGAGTTGCCATATCGACCTGGCGGCAATTGCCGCCACTGATAACACCGGGAAAAACCGTGAATCGGGACACGGTTTTCGCCCGGTGCCGCAAGGCCTGCCCGGGCTCAGCCTGGTTGTTCCGCCAAGTGCTTCCTCTGCAATACGTCCGAGTCGTCGCTGGTCGCGAGGATTCTCCGACGGCTTCGGAGCGCGGCTGTGTGCAAAGCACCAGCCGCAGCGCCTTCGACCGGCGGCGTGCTGCGGCTGGTCCTCCGGACACGGCCGCGCTCCACTTCGGTTGCGGCTCCGCCACGCTGCGGGCTACCCGGCCATCACCGCGCAGAGATAGCGCATCTCGTCCTCCACCTCCGCCGGGTCGGCGATCGTCTGGACGATCTCCTCGCGGAACAGTTCGTGGTAGCGGCGTCGCATGCGGTGCACGGCTTTTTTGACCGCTTCCCCGGTCATGCCCAGTTCGGGTGCCACCTCGGCGTAGCTCACCTCGCCTCTGCCGGCCACGAGGAACACGCGCAGCTTCTGGAACAAGTCAGCCTTGCCCGCTGCGCCGAACTCCTGTTCCAGACGCGCGAGCACCCGGTCCAGCAACGCCAGGGCCCATTGCCGCTCGAAGAGCTTGTCGGGGCTGAGATCATCCACCGGTTCGAGGCGAAACCGCTCGTCGGCTGTTTGCGCATCGAACGAGAGGACCGGCTGGCCCCCGCCACGCTTCCGGGCGTTGGCGCGATCACGTGCATCGGCGAGGAAGTAGTTCAGCGCCGCCAGCAGAAACGAACGAAATCGTCCTCTGCCCCGGTCCACGCGCGCGAACGATTGGCGCTCCAACAACTGGAGCAGGAAGGCCTGTGTCAGGTCCTGGGCGTCCTCGTGTCCGTACCCACGCCGGCGAATATAAGCATAAAGCGGATACCAGTAGATGCGACAGAGCTGCTCGAGCGCTCCTTGGGCGGACGATGACGGGCCCTGTCCTGTGGCCAGCACCACGCTCCAGTGTGTGGTGGCGAACTGGCCGGCGCCTCGCGCCGCCAACTCGTGCCGGGAATCATCCGGGACCATAGCTGCCTGGTATTTGGCTAAACCCACCAAACCGGAGCTGCCGGGGCAGAGCTGCCAGCCGGAAAAATCGGGCCGGGTTTGGTCGGGCTGCTAAGGGTCATAAGATCAAATCCTCACCGCAATGGCCAGTCTGAAATGAGCCCGAAATGAGGGCTGGTGCCGCCGCTCCTCCGGTCCATGCTGCCGCTGGCTTGACGCCGCTTCACCGCAGGCCATACTCAACGCTATGAGTCAAGCCAAGAACCCACCCGCTTCACCACCTGCTGCTTCAGAGAAACCAGGTGAAACATCTTCCATCACCAGACGATCGTTCCTGGGGGCCTTGGGCGTCGGCGCCGCCGCCCTGGGATTCGAGCCGACAGCCCGTTCCGCGGACCAACCGATCCAGGGATTCGAGAGGGCGCCCGAGGACCCGAACGCTTCCAAAGGCTGGAAGCCGGTTTCTGACCGAAAGATCCGCGTGGGCATCGTCGGATACGGCGTGTGCAAGTTCGGGGCGGAGTTCAGTTTCCAGAACCACCCGAATGTCGAGGTCGTCGCCGTCAGCGATCTGTTCCCCGACCGTTGTGCCGAGTTGGCCAAGGTGTGTCGTTGCCAGAAGACGTATCCTTCCCTCGAGGAACTGGTCAAAGACGACCGTATCGAGGCGGTGTTCGTGGCCACCGACGCGCCGAGCCATGCCCGACATTGCACCGAAGTGTTGGAGCATGGCAAGCACGTGGCCTCGGCCGTGCCGGCCGTCTTCGGCTCGCTCGAAGAGGCCGAGAAGCTGTTTGCGGCTGTCAAGGCGAGCGGCCGCAAGTACATGATGTTCGAGACGTCTTTTTTTCATGAAGACCTCTACGCGATGCGGCAGATCTACGACGCCGGCGGGCTGGGCAGACTGGTGTACTCCGAAGGGGAGTATTTCCATTACATGGAGCAACCGATAGCATCCTATAAAGAGTGGCGTGTCGGCCTGCCGCCACAGTGGTACCCGACCCACTCGAACGCCTATTACGTGGGCGTGACGGGTGGGAGTTTTACTGAAGTGAGCTGCATGGGCATGCCCAGCCGGATCACCCACCTGCAACCGGGAAACAATCGCTACCAGAACCCGTTCGGCACTGAAATCGCCCTGTTTCGCACCAGCGAAGGAGGGACATCACGGATGGGTGTCAGTTGGGACACACCCGGCTACGGCGGGGAGATGGGCCGCATCCGCGGGCAGAAAGGCTCTTACTATGGCAAATACGACGGACTGGAAAAGGCCCTGCCGGACACGCACCGTCCGCCCCTGCCACCCGGTGTGGCTGCCGGTGGCCATGGTGGTTCGCACGGCCATCTTATGAACGAGTTCGTTACGGCCATCCTCCAGGACCGCCGACCATTGGTGGACATCGCCAAGGCCCTGAACATGACCGTGGCCGGCATTGTGGCCCACCAATCGGCCCTCAAGAACGGCGAGTTGATGAAAATACAGCAGTACAAGCTCTGAGATGTCCCCGCTGAGTGCTCACCCGATGTCCGCTTACTAATGCACGCCTTTATGCGTGATGGCTTTTCAGGAGGACTCATGGACAGCAAGTTTTGGCTGACGCTCGGCCTGATGGTCGCGGCGGCGGGCGCTGCACAGGGCGGACGCACGGTGACGGTCGCGCAGTCAGGCAAGGCGGACGTGGTCGGCAATGACAACGTCGCGCTCCAGAAGGCGGCCGGTCTGCTGAAGCCGGGTGACACGCTGGCGATTGGTCCCGGCGCCTACCGGATGGAGAACAGCCTGTTCATCCCCTCGCACGTGACGGTGCGCGGCGCACCCGGCAAGACGATCCTGCGCAAAGGCACAGGTGTGGCGAGCGTGCTCGATGAAGATGGCGACTATGGCGAAACCTTCCTGGTTGTCAAGGAGCCGGAGAAGTTCCACTCCGGCATGGGGCTCAGCATTCTCGATGACAAGCAAAACTCCGGCTGGGACATCAGCGTCGCGAGCGTGATGAGCGTGGACGGCCGCACGCTGGGGATCAGCCCGATGACGTTGCGCGATTACGACCACGAACAGGCTCACGCGCGTGTCCAGAACACCTTCCCAATCCTGTGCGTCGAGGAGGGTGAGAACGTCGTCGTGGAAGGCATCACTGTGGACGGCAACAAGGCAGAGAACATCTATATCGACGGCTGCCGCGGCGGCGCCATTTATCTCTACCGCGCGACAAACGTCGTGATCCGCAACTGCGTCGCGCGAGACTACAACGGCGACGGCATCTCTTTCCAGATCACCGACTACGTGAAAGTGCTCGACTCCGAGTCGTATGGCCACACGGGATTCGGAGTGCATCCGGGCACGGGCAGCCCGCACGCCACTGTGGATAACTGCCGCATCCACCACAACGGGCAGGTTGGACTATTCCTGTGCTGGCGGGTGCGGCACGGGAAGTTCTCGAACAACGTGATCGAAGACAACGGGCAGTACGGCATATCCATCGGCCACAAGGACACGGAAAATGTGTTCACGAACAACACGGTGGCGCGCAATGGCTTCAGCGGCGTGTATTTTCGCAAGGAGAGTCTCGACAACAGCGGGCATCGCAACACCTTTCGGGGCAACACGGTCGTGGACAATGGCAGTGCCAAGGGAGGCTACGGCTTCTACGTCGAGCCGCACGCCGGCGAGATCGTCATCGAGAAGAACCGGATCGCCGAGATGCGCGCCGCGAATGGCACTCAGAAACTGGGCGTGTACAAAGTGAACGGCGCGGGGACCGTTCACCTGCGCGACAACACCACTTCAGGCCACACGGGCGGTGACTACCGCGAGGGCCCGCCGCAAAAGTAGAGGCGTTGGGGGGAGTTGGCGCGCGATCCATGATCAACAACCTTACCACGACGTCACTCGTTGCGTTGGCGTTCGCAGCGCGCGCCGCCGCCGGACCGCTGCTCACGCACACGGATGTCTTCACCGCCGGAACCGAGGGCTACCACACCTATCGGATCCCGGCGATTGAGGCCGCGCCGGACGGCTCCTTGATCGCCTTCGCCGAGGGCCGGAAATCATGTCACGCGGGCTCGACGCCGGCGTCTTTCAAGTACTCCTGCATTACTTTCGCGAAATGCGGAAAGGCCACTTCCGGCTCCTCGATCTCCGGGTGCCAGAGTTTCTCCCACTCGAAACCGAAGTAACCCCGGTACTGCCGGTTCACGAGCAGTCGGACGACTTCGCGCAATGGCACCGTGCCGCTCCCGGTCAACACATAGCGCACGTCCTGGCCCTCCGGCTTCGAGTCCTTGAGATGCGTGTGGCGAATAAAACGGCCGAGTTCCCGCAGAGTAACGGCCGGCGCCTCTTTGCCCGCGACGACGGTGTGATGCGCATCCCAGAGCAAACCCACGCTGGGCATCTCTGCGCCCTTCAGGACTTCAAGCAGCGTCGGTGAATCACGGAAATCGCCGTGGGATTCGATCAGAACCGCCACGCTGCTATCCTTTGCGTGCTGGCTCAGCTCGCGGAGACCGGCAATAACTCGCTCCACGGCGGCCTGCCGCGGCTGGCCACGAACGATCTGGTCGCCGAAAACGCGGACGTACGGCGCCTTGAGGCGGTGCGCCAGGTCGATGAACCGCTTTCCTTCGTCAAGCTGCGCCGCCCGGGTGGCGGGTTCCCCTTCGTGCAGTTTCACCGATGATCCGAGATCCGAGATGCGCAGACCTGACGCATCGAGGTCCTTCAAGCTGGCGGCCAAACGCGCCCCGATGAATTCCGCGCGTTTGGTCAGATCCATCTCACCTTGGAGGCCGCGGAGCTCGACGGCCGCATAGCCCCATTGCGCGGCCCGCGCCAGGATCGTGCTCCAATCCCACCGGGGACAGCCCAGCGTGGAAAACGCGATCGGCAGCCGCTTTGGCTGGCTGGCGGCCGACAGGAAGGCCGGCGCAGAAATCGCGGCGGTCAGGGAGCAAAGGAACCGTCTTCGTGTTGTCGGCATATCTCAACGCAGATTTGCATGGCCGCGTGCCGCCAGGAGCTCGATCAAGGCCTGGCGGCGAAACACAGTCTCCCCAGTGAGCCGCCACGCGGGAGCCATGGCCTGGTGATTTCGAGACGCCATTTCCCCCATCATCCGTCCAACCTCCCGGCGCAGCAATCGGAAAATGAGAGACAGCCCTGCGCGGGGATAACGGGCGGGTTGCTTTTCCCCCGCTGCTTCGGCATGGTAGCCAAAGTCAATATGTCGGAAGGTCCACACAGCGCTTTCGATAGCGTCGTGGCTGCCGAGCAGTGGCTGGATTCCCTGTCCAGGCAGGACGCGTCGGAACCAACAGGATCGGCCGCCGCGCTGGAATGTTCGTGACCTTAATTGTGAGCCATCAACACCATTGAATCTGGAGGTTATCAACCATGTCTGCTGAAAACGGAGGTCTTTCCCGGCGCCAGTTGTTTCGGGGCGCGCTCTACACCCTGGCCGGAGTCGCGTTGGGCACCCTGCGGCAATCGCGAGCAACTGCTGGCGAGCCGGCGGATCCGGTTGATGAGACCTTTGCTTTCATCCGCCGTTGCGGCCGGCAGGATGGCGGCTATGCGCCGTCGCCGGACCCGGCATACCAAGGGGACTCCGACACGGGCCTGAGCGATCTGGCCGCTGTGACGTACGCGGCGGTCCTGGCCAAGACCACGGGTTGGCAACTGCCGCATCCGGAACGTTCCATCGACTTTATTCAGCGTCACCAGCAGGCAGATGGCTCCTTTGCCAACCTGGCGGGTAAAATGGATCCCAAGTCCGATCTGGCGGTGCTCTACAACACGGTGCAGGGCGTGGTTGCGTTGCGCGCTCTGGGCCAGCGACCCCGCATTGATCCGGCCAAGGTCCTCGATCGCTTTTTTGTCGGCAACGCGTTCGCGAAGCTCCCTTGGTACACGACCAGTTTTTTCCCGCTGTTCTACGCGGGCCTGGGCCAGCCGTTTCCCGAGCGTTATGACCAGGCGTTGCGCGGTCTTCAGGTCCGTAGCCAAGCCGAAGACGGGTACCTGGGCGACCACGTGGCTGCCACGTTCCACCTGGCGCACTATTTCCGGCTGATCGGCCAGTCGCCACCCAGGGTCAGGGAGATGGTCGCGCGTGTTCTACGGGACCAGAAACCAGATGGCGGCTGGAATATCAAGGCCCCCGACTGGGACGTGCACGCGTGTTTTGATGCGGTCTTTATCCTGCGGCAATTGGGCGGCGAATCCGAGACGGTGCGAAGGGCGATCAACAAAGCCGCCGATTGGGCGCTGACGTGTTACAATGCCGACGGCGGGTTTGGCCACTACCCCGGCCGGCACTCGGATATGGATGCGGTCTATTTCCAATTCGGGACGTTGATCCAGGCCGGGCGCGTGCCGGCAGCCAAACGCGATCTGCCCGACGCCCACACGCTGGGCTGGGGGCACGCCATGCAGCCGGGCAAGGTGTACTGATCCCGATACCCCAACCGGAAGCCCGTGGTCCGCATCCGACACTCGCCGTCCGCGGTGCGCAATTAAACGCTCGGCATCTGTCGGGCTCAGATCCGCATTTTCGCGCGGTCCACCAGGCGCTTCTCCTCGGGCAGCAATCGGGCCTCCGCAGCCAGGTCCAGGTACTTCTTCGCCTTCGCCTTGTCGCCGGCAGCCTCCAGGATCACGCCGTAATAGGCGGCAATTGACGGCTCGTCGAGTTGTTCGGGCTGGAGTCGTTCTAGGACCTGAACGGCCTCGGCGCTTTTCTCCTGGAGGTGGAGTGAAAGGGCGTAGGTGGAAACATAGAACGGACTCTTCCGGTCTTTCTCGTAAAGTTCCCTGGCCAGGTGGTGGGGTCTCTTTTCCGTCGCGTTCAGTAACAAAGCAACCATCGCCAGGTTGTTCCGGGCCCGGAGATTCTGCGGTTCCAGCTCGGCCGCCCGCGCGAACAGGGTCAGCAGCGACCTCGTCTTGCCGGTGCCATGCAGGAGTTCCGCGAGTCCCTGGAAGGCCCACTTTTCCTTGGGATAACGGTTGACAATCAGCCAGAGAACTTCCTCCTGCTCCGGCAACCAGTGCCAGGCGGCCGCGCTGCGCAGGAGCAGGGCAAAACGATCGAGGCGCCCCTCCGCTGCCTTCACCACCTTCGCCCATTCCGCCTTCGCGGCGGCGTCCATCTGCTGTGCCTTCAAGGCGCGTGTGCGATAGAGCAGGCGGAGATAGTCCATCTCACCCCAGGACGCCTGCTGGAACTCCGCCATCAGGGCTGCCCAGTCACTCGTCGCCAGGTAACAGTCCGCCAGGATCACGGGCAGGGGATGGTTGGTCTGTGTCTCGGCCGGCAGCGAACGGAGCCAGGCGACAGCCTCTTTGGGGGCGCCAGTGGCCAGCAGCCACCGCGCGAGGTCGAAGATCTGCGCCGGCTCGTGCGCGGCGCGCTTTTGCAGAGCTGTCAAAGTGGCAGTCAACTCCGGGCTCTTTGTCTGGCGCAAAACATCCAAATAAAGCAGGCGATCGCCGAAGACTGAGTTCGTGTCTTGCAGCAGCTCGCTGGCGAGCGAGAGGGCCGAAGCCGACTCGTTGTGCCTCACGGCGTCCACGGTTAGCTGGCGCAGCGCTGCGCAGCGCACGGCGGCGTTCGTGCGCAGCGACTCGAGGGCCGCCCGGGCTCCAGCCACTGCTTTTGCCTCGTCCTTTTGTAGCCGTAGCACGGCGAGATTCAGGCGCGTCGAGACGTTATCCGGCTCAAGGCGGCTGGCCTCCAGGAATTGCGCTTCCGCCTCCGTCAACTGGCCAAGCGCCGTCGCGATGGCGCCGCCGATTATGTGGTAGGCGGCGGTCTGCTTGCCGGGCTCGTCCACGCTGTCGAGTGCCTTCCTGGCGGTCGCTGCATCCCCCAGCGCCAGGGCGGACGCGGCCCAGCGCAGGCGGTTGGCCAGCGAGCCCGGCTCCAGGTCCACGACGCGCTGGCGCCAGAGCAGGGCGCCGGGCGAGCGGCCCAGTTCGGCGAAGTCGGCCAGCATTCGGCAGGCCTCGAGGTCGTAGGGGTTGGAGCGCACGGCCTGGTGGAGGGCGAGCAGGGCATTGCGTATGTCGGACTTCGCCAGGAACTCCCTGGTCTGTCGCATCAAGCGGGCGTGCCGCCAGACCTTGTAGCCGCGATAACCAAGCATGCCGGCGACCGCGACAATGCAGGCCAACAGGATCCCGACGAAGAAGGACTTGCGCATAAGATGAGGGGATTGGTTCGGTTTCGGTAATTCAAGCAACGACACAAAGCGGCCATCGCCACTGGACCGGGCGGCGCCGCTTCCTGCCGGCCGGCCTCTGCTCATTGACCTATTGCTGGCTTCTGATGACCTGGCGCAATTGGTGCACCAGGGCCTGGACCGCCTCTGTCGGACTTGTCGGGCCCACGACTACAATCTCCATGACCTGCTGGCCCCGATTGCGGCGGCCGCTTCGGACCGCTGCCAGCCGGCTAGCGGTCGTCAACCGGTCAGGAAGCCCTTCACCCTCTGCACCTGTGCCCTCCTCCCAAAGGCCCTGGAAGACATGGGCCGCCTGGCCGTCGCGCGTAAAGATATACTCATGGAGCGCAAGCTGGAGTCCGTGAACGGAGATCGGGAGGATTCCCAAGTCATCAGTCAGCTCCCAGCCTGCTGCCGGAAGGCATAGATCGGGCCGGTGGCTTCTCGCAAGCGACACTGAGTTCCTCCCCGCGGGCCACCGCAAGTGGAACATGCACCAATCGTTCCCTTCCGCATCCGTCCACGTTGCACTACGGCTGTCCGAACAACGGAGCGTCGCCAGGGCACGTTCGGGGATCACCACTTCTTTGTAGCCCAGGCTGTCCACGGGCCAGGCGATGGTCCACTTGGGGGCCACGACCGGATTCTGCTCATGCGCCCGAAACCAGAGTTCGGTTCCTGCCACCACCAGAACCAACCAGCCGAGCAAGCCTGCCAGCACGGCAGACGAAGGAAAGCGGGGCCGCAACACCGAGACCGGGAGGGCGGGAACCCCAAAGTCAGAGGCCGGACGGCGCATGTCTGCCGGAATCACCGATTGCCGATTACCGAATTCAGAATGGCGCAGCGGGAATCCGAAAGTGGGCACGTCGGTTCGTCGGTTAGACGGCACGTTGGCAGGTCCGAAGTCTTGTGGCCTTGTGGTTGTATGGTCTGGGGATCTCGCACAGCGCAGCCACAACGCCAGGCTCCACAATACCACCAGCATGAAGACCACCACGGCCAACCCGGCGGGATCATGCCATTGGTTCATGCGCTCCATCCCCTGGCGCGCCGCGCTCCAGGTGAGAAGGGAGGTGCGCCCCACGTTGGCGAGGAGCGCCGCGGCCACACCCAAGCCCAGCAACGACAGACGACGCGCGCTGGTGAGCTGATAGAGCTCCCCCAAAAACAGCCCCACCATCAAGGATGTCTGGAAAGACCGGATGCCACTGCAGGCTTCGTCCACGCCCACCACCCCGGTGCTGATCCGCAGCAGGTTGCCTTGCTGGAGCGCCGGGATGTCCAGAACTCCCATGACCTCCGCTGTAAGCCCGGCGACCGAACGCATCAGGGTCTGGATCAGCACTTGCTCAACCCCCATCGGCCAAGGCACCGCGATCAGCAGGAAACTGACGGGGAACACAAAGTGTCTGACCCAGGGTGGCCCACCGCAATACCAGAGAGCAGTTAAGGAGAGCAGCGCAAGCTGGCCTCCGTGCCACCACATCGCGCGCCGCCAATCCGGGCTCGCCACCTCGATCAACCGAATCGGCAGCAGGCCCAGCAGCAACAGCAGGACTAACCAGAAGGCCAGCCGCGGCGTCAGTGCGTCGTTACCCCAAGACGTTCGCACGTCCGTGATCGCGGACTGTCCGCTGACTGAGGCGCCGGCCCCTGACGTACCGGTGTCCCGGCCTCCGCTCTCAGGCCCACGGGCCGCGCTCCGTGGTCCGTGGGCCTCGTTCCCGAGGGGCATTGGGTGCGGGCGCGTCAGCCACCGTTGCCAGAAGAGACCAAGGGCCAGCAAGGGGACAAACCAGCCGTAGTTGTATTGGGGATTAACCTCCCAATCAACGCGCAGTTGATTAAACAGCAGACACCAATAGCCGACGACGACCGTGCAGGCCAGGAGCGCCGCGCGCCGCCTCACGCTCACGGGCTGCCTTGCTGCCGGCACAGTTAACACCGACTGGGACACGAATTCATGTTGGAGCTCTCGCCAGCGTCCGCCCCGCCCTCGCGGACCGGGCGCAGCCACCCGGACTGGTCCACTGCCCTTGACTACAGAGCGCCGGTCCTTGCTGGACGATTCGTCAAGGCGAGAAGCTCCGTTTCATATTCAGGCAGAATACGGTCGCGATGGTAGAGCCTGGCCCGCTCGCGGGCTTTGGCGCTCATCGCCCTGGTGAGATCGGGTTCCTTCCGCCAGCATCGTAACGTTTGCGCGAGCCCTTGAGTGTCGCCGGGGCAAACGACCGCCCCGAATTCACCTTCACCTACCTCCTGGCCCAAGGGACTGGTTCGTTCGCACACGGCCAACACGGGGGTACCGGTGGCCAAGGCGGGGAGCAGTTTGCTGGGGAGAAAATCCGCGCTGACTCCGGCCCGTTGCGTGACCAGGCAAGCCGACGCAGTGAGCAGCGCCGTGACGTAGTCCTCCTGGGGCAGGACTGGGCCGAGCTGGCAGCCCGGCGTGCGGCTGACTTCGGCCGAGAGGCGATCGAGCTCCGCGCCCCCGCCATGGATTTCGAGTTGCCAACCAGATTCGGCAGCATTGGCAGAACGAAAAAGCGCCAGGAACTCAGGCAAGCCCTGCTTGACTCCGATGTTACCGGCGTACAAAAGGACTCCGCTGCGCTGCGGGTGATGCTTCGCTGTCTGCCTGTCGATCTCGCCCAGCAGGCTGGCGTGCACCCAATTGCAGAGGCAACGCGTCCGGTGATTGGCGCCCATAATTCGCCGCAGCTTGGCCAGCATCAGCGGGCTGATCGTGACGAGTGTCTGCGCGGCGCAAAGCGCAAAGCGTTGGGTGGCGTGGAGGAACCCCACAAAACCGGGAAGTCGGAGCATTCCCAGTTCCAGAGCGGCATCCACCACAAAATCCTGGACCACAATGAGTCGGGGAATGCCTTTGCCGACGTAGAGGAAGCGCTGGGCCAGGCATTGAGAAAGCATGGGCAAGGCGGTCAGGACCACGTCCGGCAGCCATCCCGGATGCCTGGCGTGGCGGATGAGCGAAACCAGAAAACTGAGCTCCGAGACCATGCGGCTCCTGGCGGAAAGACGGTTGGGGACATACATGGCCACGCGCCGCACTGGAATGCCGATGGCACACTCGTCGCTAACGGAAACGCCTTCGTCTTCAGGTCTGAGTCGCCAGGCAGGATAATAGGAGAACGTTGTGGTGACCCGAACATCATGGCCGCAGTCCCTCAGAAACAGCGCAAGATCTGTGAACAAGGCGGCCCCGGCCAGTTCGTCCGGCGCGAACAGGTTAGTGATCATGTGCAAGCGCATCAGGTCGGCGGCATATTCTTCCACCGGGGCTTGATGGGCTGGCAGGGATTGCCTGAGCAAACCATGCCGGCCGGGAGATCCTGGGTGACGACTGACCCCGCAGTGACCACCGCCTCGGAGCCCACGCTGACGCCAGGGCCAACGAATACCTGGGCGCCGATCCAAGCCGCGTCATGGATCGTGATAGGCCGATTGCGGTAGGCCATGTCGGGGGAGGTATAATCATGGTTCCCGGTGCAGAGAAAGGCCCGTTGCGAAATGCAGCAATGACTCCCGATGCTGACTGGTTCAAAGTTGAGAATGAACACCTCCTCACCAATCCAGGTGTAATCGCCCACCGCCAGTTTCCACGGCAGATGAATATTGACACGCGGTTTGAGGCAGACGCCCCGGCCGATTTTTGCCCCGAACACCCGCAAGCCGGCACTTTTCAGCCCGGAGGCCCAAGGTAGAGGCGTCAGGAGCATTGCACACTTGGCCGCATACCACAGTGCCTCAAACCACTTGGGCCGACCCCGATCCAGCCCCTTCCTGCCCTCGAACCGATCATTGCGGACACGTGTCATTGCCAGTCAGGCGAAGTGCTGCTCACAGGCGTCAAGCACGGTCCGGGCGATGATGGCCGAGGTGAAGCGCTTCTCGACCAGTCTCCGTCCAGCTTCACCGCGATGGACCCGCTCGCTGCCTGACGCAGACAAGGCGGCTCGGAGGGCGCGGCCCAGGGATGCCACTGTCGGGTCACACTCCCAACCACCTCCTTCAGTCGCCAACTCAGGGAAGTGGCACGCCGTTGTGGCCACCACCGGCAGCCGACACGCCATCGCCTCGAGTATCGCCACAGCGAATCCTTCGGAATACGAAGGCAGCACGAATACGTCTGCCGACTGCAGGAGCACCACCTTCTGATCCCCAACCACTGTATCCAGGAAGTGAACCGATGATCGGACGTGGAGTTGCCTGGCAAGCGATGCGATCCCGGACTTGTAGCCTCCCTCGTCAGGGCCGGCAATGTAGAGATCCCAGTCTCTGAACGTCTGGGCGAGCTGTCCCCACGCGGGCACGAGCAGGTCCAGGCCCTTCTTCGGATGGATGCGACCCAGAAACAGCAGACGGAGGCGATCGCGGTCCGCCTCGGCCTTCGCGGGAAGCGAGAAGGGGGTCAGGTCGATCCCATTGGGGGCAACCACGATCGGCCCCCTGATGCCCTGTGCGCGGATCTGGTCCGCTTCGGTCATGGTTAAGGCGCGCCACAGTCCCGCGTGGCGAAAGTTAGCGTTCTCGAACAACCAGTGGGCCAACCGTTTCTTGCCTTTGGAGCGGTTCAGGATCCAGGGCTCAAAGAGACCATGAACATGATAAACCAGGGCCTTACGCTGCTTGCGGACCTGGCCGCCAATCAACCAATTGGTGGCCATGTAAAGGCCGTGGCCGTGTATCACGTCCGCTTCGGCGACGAGGGCTGGCGCCCGGCGGTGGAGTGCGCGCGCATAGAAGGGCTTTTGTCGCCCCAGTCTCCGATGCTGGGTACACCCCGGCCAGGATTCCACAAAAGCCCGTGACCGCGTCGCGACCAAGCGGGAGGCCGCGCCGAGCTTCAGGAACTCCAAGTGCAGTTCCAGCGCGGCACGGCCCAGGCCACCGCCTTGAAGAGGTTCCAGCGACTGAACGAAATGCAGGTGCTTCACGCGGCTTGGTGGGGCGTCGTTGGGGCGCCCAGGGCGATCCTCAAAGCGACACAGGCTGCTCGGAGCGCCCCCCGAGCAAACGCCTCGCATGAGTAGTTCTGAATGAGGCGAGCGCTCCGCTGTCCCATGGCCCGAACCAACTCCGGGCGGTTGGCCAGGACCCTGAACGCTGAGCTCAGTTGTTGGCTTGAGAACGGCTCAAACACAAATCCGTTCCGCCGCACTCGGTTGGCCAGCTCGCGCGGCAGACCACCGACAGTGCTCCCCTCGCCCCAGGCAGGGGCGGAGGCTGGGCCAAAGCGTTCCAGCAGATCCTCGGCACAGCCGGCGACCTCACTGACGGCTACCGGCAATCCTGACGCCATGGCCTCGTTCACCACCAAGCCCCACTCCTCACTTGCACTCGGCAGGACAAAGGCGTCCGCGAGCGCATAGAATACCGGAGTCTCCTCGACTTGCCGGAAGCCGTAAAAGTGCACACCCGGAATCGGCGCAGGCTCCGGGAGCGAGCCGCCTCCGGCCTTTTCCTTCTCATACACTATCAAGCTCAGTCCTTGGCTCAGCTCTTTCAGGGATCGTTCCTCATCTCCGGATCCGACGATCACAAGATGATGGCGCGCCGCCGGCTCAGCCCTTAGAAAGTGCGCATATCCCCGCAGGAGCACAGGCAGGTTCTTCTTTTTCACCAGGCGCCCAAGGCTCAGGAAATAATGCCGGGGCAGGCTGTAGCGCACGCGGCATTCTTCGGGGCGCTCACGAACCAGACTGGCTTGCGCGCTGAAATATCCGTTATCAACGCTGTCATAACCGGACAAGATGGCCTCTTGACGCAAACCCAGCGAAGCCGCATAGCGCGCCTGCGGCTGGCCGCCCACGAGCGCGGCATCGAACAGCTTCACTAACCGCCGCTTGACCCATAAAGCCAGGCCTTGCGCCTGCGCCGTGCGCGCATGACTTTCATTCATCATGACTGACCTGGTCCGGAGTGACTTGGCCGCCAACAGCACAGCCAGAGAGCGTTGCGGCCAATAGCTTGGAATCAGGCACACTTCGATCCGGTGCGCCCGCAGAAACGCCCGCGTATGCCTGAAAATGGCCAGGAACGACAGCGACTCTACGGGCCGTGCCTGAAAAAGTGAATGCACCTCCCTGAGCTGTTCGGGCGCTCGCACCCAACGGTAGGCAGCCGTGACGTCCGCCAACTCGAACGGGAAGACCTGATCCGGATAAGCCAGGGTTTTCAAAGCCCGAGCTCGCGCGAAGTGATAAGGCCCGTAGTTCTCCCACACAATAGCGATCCTGTGCATAAGCTCGCCAGACTGAACCCACCCTGCATCCCGCGGGAAGCCACCTGTTCCTTTCTGAACTGCACACAGCCCATGAACCGTTTTGGGCTCTTGGTAGGGCGAGACGCCGTCGAGCCCTGGAATCACTTGCCGCCAGAAAAGTCAGGGCTCGACGGAGTCTCGCCCTACCGATGGGGGGAGGTTCATGGGCAGGGCTGAGCGCCGCCTCTCCGCAAGGTCGCCCCTCCGTCGCGTCTTGCGCCCATCTGCCTCGGCGGCGAACGCTGCTACCCGCCAGGTTTCTCCCGGGCATCGGGCCGGATCACAGGTCACCCGCCCCACACCGGGGCCAGGAACGGTGCAGCGCCTGTCGCGGACTCATCCTCGCCCGTCTCCACGAGGGATTTGCCAGCGACCGGGTGATGACCGCCCAGACGACGACCGGCAGCCACAGGAATAGAAGGAACTTGAGAACAGAGATGCCGCCGTCACGGTAGAGTTGGATCAAGGCGGCCAGGCCCGTCATGTAGATCAACACGCGGAACTGGTTCTCCCGATTTTGCCAGAGCCATCGATGTGCCCGGCCCACCACCCAACCTGCCGCTGCCATCGTCAAACACATCCCCAGCCAGCCTCCGCTCAGCCAACCATCTCCTGGCAAGCCGACGACCAAACCAAAGAAGTTGCCGTATGCGTTGAGGTTGAAGAACCCCACTGGGGCGCCCACTGGTTTGTCCCTCCACAAATGCCTGGGTATCGGTTCCGTGAACAGGGCCAGGTATTGCACGCCGTAAGTGTAGGTACCCGTCCGTGCCGGAACGACCGCCATGACATAGGTCAACTCATCAAGATTCGCAAAATCCACCGTATCCAATGTCCTTTTGAGCAGCTCGCTAAAGGTCCGACACTCGGCCGTGCTCTCCTTCACCAACGGGGCACCCTTCAGTATCATCTTGAACAGGCTCCGGCTATGCCCAAGCGCATTGAACAGGATGAACACCGGCAGGAACAAGAGCAGCATCCAAACCGGCAGCCAGAGCCGGCGTCTTTGCCAGCAAAAGAGGAGCACCAGGAGCAGAACAAAGACGATAATGGTCCATCGCGCCCAGCCAAACCAGACGCGGTAGGCGACATAGAACAGCGCCAAGCTGAACGTCCACAATCTGAACCGGTAAACCCAGATGATGCTCGCAATCAACGGCAAGGCCATCTGCTGGGATTCCACGATATAGCCGCCGGCGCCGCTGAGAATGTAGATCGAACCGACGCGCTCCTTTTTGATACCGGATGCTGTCTCGTAGATTGAATACGCAATCAAGGGCGCTAACAAGCCCGCGGTGATCAGGAGCCCGCGAATCTCTTGCTCCCGAAACCGCCTCCCCGCGCTTGGCGGCATGACAATCGCCGCCTTCCCTGCGCGCAGGCAAGCAGCAAGGAACACGACGAGCGATGCCGAAGACGCCGCGAGTGCCCGGAGCAGGTCTTCGGGAGACGGGTAAAACCCGATGTAGTTCCACATCAAATCGAAGTTCAGAAAATGGACGGCCAGGGGCCGAAGCACGAAGACGATACCGTGAAAGGCCAAGTACAAGGTGCAGGGGTGGAACAAGGTTGCCTGGCGGCGCCCGAAGAACGCGGCGGCGGCTGCCAACCAGATCATGCCTTGCAGCACTACAGCCAGGTCAAGCATGGGACAGCAGCCCGGCCAGGGCCTGGCGATAGACAGACCACGTGCGGCGCTTGCGGAGTGTCCAGGAAGCTGTTTGCCAGGCCTCGAGCACTTCCGGTGCGGCAGTCACCTGCTCCACTACGGTCTGCACGGAGGCGGCCGACACTTCAGCCAGCATGACGCCATTCTTACTTGCCTGGACGCCATCCCCGCAGCGCTCACTCTGGATGATCCCCAAACCCGCGCCGCGCGCCTCGTACAGAACTCTGCCGCCTCCCTCAAACAGACTCGGAAAGATAAAACAGTCGGCGCCGGTGAAGTAACGAGCCACCGCCTGGCGCGGGACCTGTGGCTGGTGGGTAACATGGGAGGCATAATGCTTGAACGTTTCCCGCGGTATGGCCAATCGCCCCACCAGCGTCAGCTTGGCTTTCAAGGGATCGATCGCCTGGAATGCTCTCAGGAGATACGCCACGCCCTTCATGGGGCCCACCTCACCCACGAACAGGAATTGCACAGGACGACCGCCCGTAGGCAGACGGTCCGGCGGCGTCCGGGGAAACATTGTCGAATCATAGCCGTAGGGAATCAGATGGATCTTGTCCGGCGGACAACCGTTCTGGAGCATGGTCCGGGCGCAGGCTTGGGACCCGACCACAACGAAGTCCGCCGCGGCCATCTCCTGGTCTTGGCGCCCAATCCATTCCGGGTCTAATGGGCGATAGGATTCCTCAAAGAATTCCGGATTGCGCCCCTGTTCTTCGAGCGCAACACGGTTCTGACTGGCTGCATGCCAGGTGGTTTGATCCAGGACACAGGTAATGCCCCGTTGCTTTGCCCACTGGAACACCTCCAGCGAGGAACTGTTGTACCCCCACACCAGGTCCACCGGCTCGCGTTCGATCAGCTTGATCACCTGCCGGCAAAACGAGCGGTTCCCTATCACATTGCACCAACCCGCAACCCCATCCTGGCCCAATCGGCGAGCCCCGGTTTCGAGCCATTCCCAGGGCCCGAACCGCCGCACCCGGGCCGGATCCAGAGCTGGCGAATAGCGTCGGCAGAACTCCGCATGCAACCAGGCCCCGGCCTTGGCGGGAAGAAGCCCCTCCAGTTGATACGGCCACCGATTGGGAGTGTAAAACACTGAGGTCGCGTACCAGGCCAACTGGCCGCTTTCCTGAAAGGCCAGCGCCGTCTGCCAGGAATGCTGGGTGCCGGGATGAAGAACGCCGATTCTCATCGGTTGTCCACCGCGGCCGAGAGTGGATTCGGCTCCCCACGCTCATAGTAAAGCCGTTCGTATCCCCTTACCAACCAGCGCCGGCAACGGTTCAAGTTCCGCCAACCAAGGGCGGTGCCAGCTCTGAGGAACCACTGCGCCGCCAGCCACTGGATTGGGCTGCCCAGCAGGCAGCGCACCTCCCGGACCAACTCCTCGCCCAGGTCCGGGTGCCCCGTCGCATGACATTCGCAGGCCTGGCTGAGCGTGGCGAGCAACAGCGTTTGGTTGAGCTGCCAATTCGGCCGGGGCTGGCCTCGCCGCACGTTCTCGATGATCAGGCGCCTGGCCAGCACGCCGTTCTCCCGTTGCAGGCGGTCGGCCTGGCCGCCGATGCTTCCCTTCTTTTCCCTTCGCGCCCAGGCCAGGACGGCGTTCATGAATTCCCAGCGCCTGACGTGCAAAAGGCAGCGGACTCCGTACTCCCAGTCCTGGCTCGAGCGCAACTCGGTAGCCCAGGGCCCCGCGGCCCGGCAGATGGCTCGCCGCCATAACGGGGCATGAACCGGGAATTGGCTGTGGCGCACAAACCCGGCCAGCAGGTCCCTCGGATGTTCGCCGGACACATCGACCTGGCCTGTGGGTTTGCCGTTCAGGTAGTGGTCGTAGGCGGTCAAACAGTAAACCATATCGAGCGCCGGTCGTTGCCGCATTACCGCCACCTGACGGGCCAGCTTCGCCGGCATAAGACCGTCATCCGAGTCCAGGAACTGTATGAACTCACCTCGCGAGCTTTCCAGCCCGCAGTTGCGCGCCGCGCACGCGCCTTGATTGGTTTGTCGCAGATGTTGCCACTGGATCCGCGGTGACCCGCCGCGCGTGTTGCGCTGCACTGCCTCCGCCGTGTTGTCGCTGGATCCGTCATCGACGATGACCACCTCGATGGGCGAGTAGGTCTGCGACTGGATCGAGTTGATGGTTTGCGCAAGCAACTCCGCGCGGTTGTGTGTCGGGACGATGATGGAGACCAAGCCCCGGTCTCCGGCCGGCGCCATCCACGTTGTCATGGTCGCACCTCCCTCCACAGCCAGGCCAGGCTGATCATCTGGCTGACACGCCGCCACATCTGCTCAACCTGCCTTCTGATCCAGTCTGATCGGCCGGAAAGGCGCCCGATTAGTTCCCTGCGTCTTTCAGCATCACAGACACGGGCCAGCGCCTGCGCAAGGTATTCCTCCGAGCGCCGAAGCTCCAACAGGCACTCATCGCAATCGTAGTCGTTGAACAGCCACTGATATTTATGAGCCCAACCCGCGCCAATGCATGGCACTGCCTGGGACAGGGCGCTCACCAGGGCATGGTAACGCGAACCGACCAGGACGTGCGCTTTGCCAAGCACCCCCTTAAGACATCTGGGATCCGAGTGCTCAATCACTGGCAGCTTTCCGGTCCTGGCGAACAGGGCGGGTAAAACCTGGCGGTCTTCATTCGCGTCATGCAGCACCACCACACTGGGAAGGCCGGCGTCTCTAAAGAACCCCACTGCGAACTGCAGGAGGCGCAGGTAATGCTCAGCGTCCTCGGCGCTCGTTTGGTCCAACATCCTCTGGTTGGGCACAATCGCGGCGAAACGTTCCGGGAGTATCCCCTCTGGCGGAGGCACGCCAGGGACCCCGGCCGTGAAGTCGGCGCACACTCCGACCTCTTGCTTCACGCCCAGCTCGCGCAGGGCTGCCAACGAATCCGGATCACGTGCGTAAACCAAATCGGCTCGTGCCAACAGCTTGCGGCAGGCGGAAGCCACGTCGGGTCGACGAAACGGACCAAATGCCTGCGGCAGCAGAATGAGCTTTTGATGCTGACGGGAGGGCCGTTGCATCAGCCTGACCAGTGACTCCGCGGGCGCCGGCCCCCATTTGTCCGAGAACGCGAAACCCGACGCATCCACCACCGCATTGATCTCGGCGTCCTCGACCAACCCGACAGCCTGCTTAATCGGGGCCGGCGCCAGGGACAAATACAACTGGTGGAACCTGTCCTGGCACCGTCCGCCGAAACAGTTCGAGACGAATAACGCATAGCGGGCGCGGTGCGCAAATGATCCGAACCGGGCCCCGACGGCCAGGCGCACGCCGGGGATGGTTTGCCGGAGTTGCCTGGCGATGGCACAGGCCATCAGCTCGGCCCCCTTGTTTTGAGTGCCTGTGCCGTGAATCTCAACCACCGGCGTGCTCATTCGAAATTGTACCGGCGCAATTGGCCCAGGGGCTTCTTGCATGAGCTGGCCACCAGACCGTCGCCGTCCGGAAATCCAAAGGCGATCAGCAGGACAACGCGCGCATCGGGCTCGAGCCGAAGCAGCTTGGCCATCTGCCGCTCCTTGCGCGCCAAGTCGGGCCAGTTGATGCAGCAAGAGGCCAGACCCTGGGCTTCGAGACCGAAGAGAAACGACATGGCGGCCAGCGAGCCATCTATGTAGATCAGGTGCCGGTCGCACTCGGCGCAAAAGGAACGCTGCTGGCCCACAATCACGGCCACCGCCGGCACGTTATGTCCGTATCCGTGTGCCCCGTACGGTACTTCAAGTATCCGGCGGACCAACTCCGCGTTGTCGAACACTCTGAAGACAAACGGCTGGCGGTTGCACGCGCTGGGTGACAGGGCCGCCACCGCCAACGCCCGGTCAATCATCTCTCGCGGAACCGGCCGTTGCTCGAACCAGCGGACCGACCGTCGCCGACGCCCCAAGGCCAGGAGCTCGTCATAGGTGACCGGCAAGCCATTGGCCGGGTCTCGGCGGTAAGGCGTGAAGGGCGGCCCAGGATGCTGCGAAGGAAGCTGCAGCCTCAGAAACTCCTGGCGCAGCGGGAAGACCTCCGGCTGGGCCTGCATGGCCTCAAAGTACTCGTGGAGCACATCATGAGCCCACTGCAACTCCTGGTCATGGACGCGCGTTGATTCGTCCGGATTCGCCATGGCGCGCGCATAGCCCGCGACCGTTTCGCCGACGTAATCAAGCCCGAACGGAATGCGGCGCGGCCGCATCAGGAGTCCCTTCTCGAGGCGATGGATATTGCGTCGAAGAAGCACCGCGCTGCCGCACGGATGAACGAGGTCATGCGCATATCGGACACGGCCACTCAGAACGCTGCGCTGTTCCCGGCGAAAGGCCGTCGAAAAGAACGTATAGTACAGGGAAGCAAAGAAATCCCCGCGCGACCCGATACTTGCCATCGGACGGTCGAGCAGCTCTCGCCAACGGCGTACCACATGTCTGGTCAGTTCTCTCATGGCGCGGAAGCCAAGGAGGTTTTCCCATGAACTTACCTCCACCGGTAGGGCGAGACTCCGTCGAGCCCTGACTTCCTTGGCCGGCCGTGATTCCAGGGCTCGACGGAGTCTCGCCCTACCAAGAGTCAGAAACGGTTCATGGGCCGAATGCAGTTCGCGAATCAAGAGGCGGCTCTCCAGGCGGCCGGCGGCAGAACCACCAGGCAGCAGGAGGCATACTGCTTTAGCTGCGCCATTCCTCCTGGCAGCAGGCTGAATACGGCGATGTATGCCAGGGCGAACGGCAGCGCGCAGCGGAACAGGGTCAATGCTGGCTGGTCCGGGACGGAGACACGGTGCCAGAGGAGGGCCACCAGACCTGCCACCAGACTGGCAATTGCCGGCTTCGCGGTCGCCTGGAAGAAATCCGCCGGCTTCACAGGGGTGCCCTTGAACACGTAGCGCAGTGACGGGTAGAGAATGGCGTAATTAACCAGCCCATAGGCGGTCGCGATACCGAGCGGTCCCCACCAGATGCCGATGCCGAAGCTGACCACCGTGGCGAGCGCATGCCAGAGCCCCCAGTGGAGATAGCGCTCCGCCTGGCCCAGAGACATCAGCACCAAACCGCGCAGACTGGCCGCCGGCTGTATGAAGGCCGTCACCGCCAGCATGCGACAGATGGGGCTGGCCCCGACCCAACGTTCCCCGAGCAGCAGACAAATGACATCAGCCGATGTTACGAACAGCAAAGCGGCCAGGGGCATGGAGGCGAACGCCAGCACAGAGACTACGGTCCGATAATAGGTGCGGTAAAGACCGCGATTACCTTGGAGTCGGCTCAGGGCGGGAAAGGCGACCGCGTTAAGTGGGCCCCGCAGGTTGCTGATCGGAAACAGTAAAATGGCGTAGGCCCGGCTGTAGAGCCCGAGCGCCTCCGTTCCCCACGCCTGTCCGATCAGGAGGCTGTCGAGGTTGCGCGCGAAGTAATTGACAAGGTCGAACCCGGTGAGCCGGGCACCGTAACGGAGCATCCCCTGAACCCCGCTGGCGCGAGCCGGCAAGCCGGGCGTCCATCCTGAGAGCATCCAGAGCGCGCCGGAATAGCCCGCGGCGGCGCTCAAGCTACCCAACACGAGCGCCCAGCAGCGCAGGCCCGCAATGGCTGCGAGGATGGAGACCAGCGCTCCCAGCACGGCGCTGGAAGTGCTCGCGATTGCGAGAGCGGTGAACCGCAGACGACGCTTGAGCAACGCGCCATGCTGGATGCCGGCGCTGCTCAGGAACATATTGGCGGACAGCGCCACGGTCACCCAGAAGACGTCTGGTCTGCGGTAGAACCACACCAGGCATGGGGCTGCGGCTGCAAGGATGAGCATCAGTATGGTCCCGACGCCGAGGTTGATCCAGAACATCGTGCTGAGCTGCGAATGGTTGAGTTCGGCCCACTGAACAGTTGCCGCCGATAGCCCCAGGTCTTTGAACAAACCTGCAAATGCTGTAACCGCGAGAACCATTGCCACCCCCCCATAGTCCTGGGGTGTCAGAAGTCGGGCTAGAACAACCGTGGACAGCAGGTGCACCCCGCAATCGACGGCCTGGGCGGCCAGAGTGACCGCACCCGATCGGATGGATCGCAGCCTGAGCTCCCGGCGATCAAGTGCCGTCTGAAGGAACAGATCCTCCCGTTGCTGATCCGGCAGACACGCTCTCGCCGATGGCCGTTTCACTGACTGTCCCTGCGTATTCAATGCGGACGCACGTCGAGGGATCCAGGCCCAAACAGCATTTGGCGCGGCGCTGGGTGAGCCGGGCAAGAAACCATACCCCTTACCGCGATGGTCTGACCTGGCCGGCGGGCTCCGGGTCTTTGACCTCCCGCCTCCGGACAACAGAGCTCCGCACTTGGTCGTCCGTCAGGTCTGGCCGGCACAACCAATCGGCGATCCCTCCAAAGCCAATCTTTCGCAGGCGCGCACGTCAAAGGCTCCGTGCCTGCCCTGTCGTGGCGCAGTGCGACCCTCGTCACCTGCCGCCACTTGCAGTCCAACGCTCACCGGGCGCTGCCGCCAGTTGCTCCGGGTAACGGGTCGCGCCCACGACACCACGCACGTCCAGTTCGGCCACAGTCAAGCGCCCCAGGAATTCCAGCAACACTTGGACACGCTGCGACGATGGCTGGTACCGATGCACGACGGCCACCAGACCCAGGAACGGACCCGCCGCGATCCGGACTTCGTCACCGGGTCGGACAACCGGCGGCAAGGGGTGCAGCTCCGCATCACCGAACCTGGCGCGCAGATCGTCCACCACGTTATCGGGCACCGCCGGCCAACGTGCGCCGAAATGGACGACCTCCGCCACACCGAAGGCATAGAGCACCTTCACGATCAGGCTCGACAGCTCGAAGCGGGCGAACACGTAGCACGGAAAAAGCGGCTCAATAAACCAGACCGGCCCGCGCCGGGTCAGTTTGCGCACGCGCAGTCGGGGATTGAAGACCTCGATGCCCTGGAGGCGGCGGAGGCTGGCCGCCGCGATGTGTTCGCGCTTGGGCTGTGACCGCAGGCAATACCAGGCGGGGGCAGTGGCCAGTGCGTGCGGGCACCGGGGCGCCGGTCCCGCAGAGTGTGGCAACGTGTGGTTGGTAGCCGCACTGGCGGGGTGGGCGCGCAGGGGAACAGTCTGGATGAGCGGGTCGTCTTGCATCTTACGGTTCAGGGAAGCGCGGGCTTGGGATGGTCGCCCTTCTTTTTCGGCCCCGGATAGTAAGCGGCGTATTTGTAGTAGCGATAGGTCCCGGAGGCGCTGTCGGCCCCGTTGTAAACCAGACCAAGCACCTTGGCGTGGCGCGCATAGAGAGCTTCCAGCGCTTCGCGCGCCAGGCCCACGCGGGTGCGGGCCCGGCGCACGACAAACAGGACCGCCTCCAGCCTGGGCGCAACGGTGGTCGTGTCGTCCGCTGCCATGATCGGGATGCTGTCCATGATGACATAGTCAAACTGGTTGCGGGCCTCCTGCAACAGCACACCGAACGCGGGCGTCAGGAAGAGCTCGCCAGCGCCCCGCGCCACTTGGCCGCGCGGGATGAACCAGAGATTGGGCAACGGGGTGCTGAGGATGAACCGGTCGGGCTCGCCGGACCGCTGCAATAACTCCGTAAGCCCGGGCTCCCCGGCAACGCTGAGCAACTCGTGCAATCGGCCCCGGCGCAGATCGCCATCGATGAGGAGCACGCGTGCGCCCCCAAAGGCCAGGGCCCGCGCCAGGTTGGCGGCGATGGTCGATTTGCCTTCCTGGGGGGCGGCGCTGGCGACGAGGATTGTCTTGGCGCATGCGGCGCCGTTCCCACTGTAGAGCAGGGAAGAGCGCAGGTGGCGGCACGACTCGGCGAAGATGTGCCGGTCGTCTTCGGGCTGGAGGATCGGTACGTGCCCCTTTTTCCGGTCCGATCTGACCTCGGGCACTTGGCCGAGAATCGGTTCCTCAAACTGGTCGCGCAGTTCAGCCAGGGTATCGCAACGGTCGTCAAACCGGGCGATGAGGTAGAGGACACCCAGTCCGAGGCAGGCCCCGGCCACGACCGCAACAGCAAGGACGACCAGGGGTGGCCGGTTTGCGGGCGCGGGTGCGTCCGCGCGCTCCAGGATGGTGACATTCTCCTGGTCCATGTTGCTGTTGATATCCACGCCCTGGAGCAAGGTGAGCAGACGCTCGTACAGGCTCTGCTGGCGTTGGATGCTGGCCTTGATCAGTTCGAGATCCGCCAGGCGGCGGTTGGCCTCGCCAACGCGCGTCTCGAGTTCTTTGATCGTGTCCTCCAGACTCCGTATCCGGAGCCTGATGGCTTCCTTGGCGGTGGCGAGTTGCTCCTGGCTTTGGCAGCGGAAAAACTCGATGAGCTTCTCGCCCCGGACGATCTCGTCCTCGAGCTTGACGATCCTGGGATGCTTGGGGCGGAGGTAGCGGCCCAGTTGTTCCCGTTGGATCTTCAGGGCCTGGACGTGTTCGTTCGCGCTCGCAAAGTCCACGGGCAGGACGGCGGCGGGTGCGGATGAACCCGTAAGGCGGCGTAGATCGGGCGGGGCCGCCAGCAGGTTGCTTCTGACCTGGGCACCCACGCTTTGTTCGAGGGCGGCAGCGTCGAGCAGATTCAGCTCCAGCTTCAGCAGCGAGCGCTGCGCGTTGAGCTGTGCCAGGTGCGCCCCGCCACCGGTGACCTGCTCCTGGAGCAGGGCGACATTGTTTGCGCTTTGGAACTGGTTGAGTTTGTCCTGGTTGAGTTTCAGCTCCCGTTCCTGCTTATAGACCTGCTCGGACACCGACGCCAGGGCGTCGCCGGACGTGGCCGCCCGTACTTCCTTCTTGTACGCCAGGAACTCGTCCATGAGCGCGTCAAGAAAGAACTGCGCATAGAGCCCATTCGTACTCTGGGATTCCAGGAGGAAAACAGTGCTCTTCGGGGTCAGCGTAACTCGGATTGTGGGCAGGACGATCCTGCCCGCTTGGTCCTGGGGCGGGGTGAGGCCGGGGTTTACGCTCTTGAGCCGGGTCAGGGCCCGTTCCTGCATCTTGTCGCTCTGTAACAGCTCGATCTGGGTGCCAAAAAAAGTCTGGAGGTCTTCGGTGTACTGAGCGACATCGCCCATGCGAAGCTTGCCCCGCACCCACATCTGGGCCGTCGAGGCGTATTGGGACGGACGCACCTCGAGGTAGGCCAGGCCTCCGCCGATCGCCAGGGCCAGCGTGAGCAGGAGGACCCAGAACCTGCGGCGCAGCACGACCAGATAGTGCTGAGGCCGCGGTGGCGGCGCGACCGGAGGCTCCGGCATGGCCTCAAGGCAGTGCGGAGGTTCTCTCATCAGAAGTTGATCGTGCGGCTCGGGACGTAAATCAGGTCCCCTGCCTCAAGTCTGAGGTCCTGGTCAGTCCTGCCCTTCTCGATGACCTCGACCAGGTTGACGGAGAAGACTTGGTTTTTGGATCCGGTTGCAGTGTCGATTCGGGTGACCTTGACGTGCTTCTTATCGGCAAAATCACCGAAGCCGCCCGCTCGCATGACGGCTTTGCTGAGGGTAAAAACCTCATCGGTCGGGACCTCCTGCGCACCCTGGAGCCGGATCGAACCGACCAGATAGACTTTGCCGCGGCTCTTGCTGCGCAGATCCACCGCGATAATCACGGTCGCTTGATAGTAATACTCCTTCTCCAACTCGGCCTTGATCTCGCGCGCGAGCTGTTTGCAGGTCTTATCCAGCGCCGGGAACCGGCCAAGGTATGGCACCTCGACATCGCCGGAGTCGGTGACGATGAGCGGCTTGGGCTCTTCAAGGTCTTCGACGAGGCGGAAGCTAAGCTTGTCGCCCAGGCCAAGTTTTTGCCTGTCGTCCAAGGTGTCCATGTTGGCCGCGGCAGCGAGGTTGGGGGTGCAGGAAGCTGAGTTCGTCGCCGCGGAAGTCTCAGCGCCGAAGAGGGGCGTGTGGCCCAGGAGGGCAAGTAGCATGAGCGCCAGGCTGGGTGAGGGGTAGTTCATGGAGGCTGGGCTTGTGATCGTCAAAATCGATAGCTCAAACCGAGGGTGACGCGGTTTTGCGTGTAGTCGCGGGCAGCCAGGTTGGATTCCTTAAGGAGCAGGCCATAGTAGAAGGCGTTGACGTCGGCCGGTTTGCCGAACAGGCCGCTCGCGTTGAGCACGAGGTTTTGCCGGTCCCACGTCGCAGAGGCGCCGACGGTGTTGTAGATCCCGCCGAAATTGGCCACGCCGCCGACTTCCCCAAGCCGGCCCGGGTCTTGTTCGTAGGAGAAGCGCTCGCGCACGTTGACGCGCACGTCCTTGACGAACATGACGAGGCTTACTTCGGAACCCGGCTCGACCAGGAACCGGGACCGCGCTGGGGCCGGGTTTGGTCCTGGCCCGGACACCCATCGCGCAGGGCTTGAAAATTGGGGGGCTGAGTTCATCGGGTCAGACGGCCGTTCGGGGTGGAAAAACGACTTGCAGGGCCGTCCGCAGGATCAACCAACAGTCAAGCCCAAGCGACCAATGCTCCAGGTAATAGATGTCGGTTTCAACTCTGCGAGCCACGTCGCTGGAGGAGCCGAGGTTGCCTCGCAGTCCTCTTACTTGGGACAAGCCGGTGATGCCGGGCTTGATGAACGCGCGAATATAGGCTTTGCGGTAGAGCCGCCGGAACAGGGCATTATGCGACATCAGGTGCGGCCGCGGTCCGACCACACTCATCTCGCCACGCAGGACGTTCCAGAACTGCGGGAATTCGTCCACACTCAGCTTGCGAAACCAGCGTCCGGCGGGGTACAGGCGCGGATCATCAGCCGTCGGCAGGCGGTTCATATCGGGATTGGTGACGTGCATAGTGCGGAATTTATAGATGTGGAACGGGCGATTCCGCAGACCCGGTCTTTCCTGCAGATAATAGAGCGGGCCGGGTGACTGCAGGCGCTGAAAGAACCATACGATCCCAATCAGAATCGGCAGGAGGAAGCTCACCATGGGCAGCGAGACGACCACATCCAGAACGCGTTTCATGGTCCGATTGAACGGGTTCTCCAGCGGCTCATCCCGGAGGCTGATCACGCACAAACCCTGGTCTTCGGAGAGTGCGATGGGACGGCCAAGCACGCTGTCCAGATGGTTGATCAGGAGCAGCCGTATGCCCCGGCGCTCGCACACGGAACTGATCTCCCGCAACAGCTCCTGGTTGGACGGAATCTCGACCACCAGCACCTGGGTGATGGCGTGTTCCTTGACTATCGACTCGGAGTCCTCGGGGCGACCCAGCACCGGCACCGACTCGATTTCCTTCTCCGTGCTGTCGTCGCTCAACGCCCCAACTGCGTGGAAGCCCAGCCGCTCCTTGGCCAGCCACCACGGGCGCGCGCGGCGGATCTTGTCCACCTTGCCCACCAGGAGAATGCGCTCCGATTGGGTTCCCACAAACAGGCGATGTGCCAGGGGCTCCGGGAGGCAGCGGACAGTGGCCAGCAGCAGGATATAGAGCACCGGGATGAAACTGAGGAAGAACAGTGTGGAGATGGCCTGGTCGCGCAGGGCCGCAAGGTACACGAGCAAGTAGAACAGGGCGGTGGCGGTCTGGCGCAGGGCAATCTCGCTGGCCAACTCGAACGAGGGCCCGGGAAATCCGCTGTTCAGTCGCGTGTGGCTGCCACCAACCAGAAGGCCCAGGACCAGGAACTCGTTGTAGATCAGGTACCGGCCGAAGATGCCGCCGGGGAACTGGATCCAGGGGATGAAACAGAGGAGCCAAACCCAAAACCCAACCGTGACCAGCACACACTGACCGAGCATGGTCAACTGGAAGACTCCCTTGGTTCGGTTCAACAGCATACGCTACACATCCAGCCTAATCCTGCCGCAGGCTAACCGGTTTGTCTCCAGACCAACTCGTGATCGACCGCCTCGAGCCATCCAGACTCCTGGACGCACAGTGGGAAAGGCAGGAATTCCTTTCGCCGCTCGTCCTGGGCGGGGCCGATGCGATGGCCGTCAAGCACAGTCGTTGTCGCCGCCACACCGCCGGGGTGGTCCCAAATCGGGTCTTGAACCTGGCCGAAAACTGTCCGACGTGAGAGAAGCCGCAGTCCAGAGCAACGGTGAGCACCTTGGCGCCGGGGTTGAGCAGCATCGAAGCGGCTTTTTCCAAACGCAAGGCCATCTTCAGGGTGCCCAAGGGGCAGCCCAGGTACCCCTTGAGAATCCGGTTGAAGTGACGTTGGCTACAGCCGCATCTCCTGGCCAGTTCGTCTATCGAAACACGCTCCAACTGGTCACATGGCATCTGTTCAACCACCAGCCTGACTCGCTCCTTGCCATCCAGAGACTCCAGGGGCGGTGTGCGGGACCTGCCCGGATCGAGGTCCAGGAACATCCCCACCAACTCAAGCATCTGGCACCGATGAAGCAGCGTATCCGGATTGGCCATTCGCTCGGAAAGGGACCGATAGCGGCGCGCCAGCGGTGTGGTGGCAGGGAGCTTTCTGATACCCTCCGCGCCGACCGAAACCAGGGCCCGCAACGCGTATCGTTCTCCCAGTCTCAGAAGCCCGCTCAACCATTCGGCATGGAAATGGAAATGGCAAAGAGAGAATCTGCCGGCGTGTTCCGGGGTGAGCGTGCCAGCGACACCCGCAGGCACCACCAGGACATCTCCAGGTCTGAACTGCGAACGAAAGGACCCGCCTGAAAACACCGCCGCACCACTCCGCTGGAGCAGAAACGACCATGCCGTCGAATCAAGCGCCCAGCCCTTCGAGCCGCTAACCTCCAATACACCCAGATGCCAGTCCTCCCAGTGCATATACCGCTCCTTGGTTCAGCGTTGAACTGTTCGATCGCTCCGGATGGCGGCGATCCCCGCGAGAGTCCGCCGACCTCACGACCAAGCCGCCCGGAACAGATCCGGATCAATCCTCCTCTGCGTTACGACACGTGCGGGTCTATAACGCTCGCCATCCTTTTAACAAACCCAGGCCATTCTCAACGCAATTGGCGCCCTCTATTGGAGGCCATATCTACGCAGGCCCACCTGACGCGTCAATACGATTATCTCCTCAAAGATGATAGTCTATCGGCTGTCCAGCGATCCTTGCCATGGCCTATGGCATCTGCGAATCGCCGACGCGGATGACGCCGCTGCCCCGTGAATGAACCGACCACGCAAAACACAGCAGGATCGCCAACGCCCCGGCGCCCGTGAACCAGGTGGAGAGCTCCGGCACCGGTGTCGCTTCCAATCTGAGATCCGTCACGCGCAGCCCGCTGTAGGCCCCGGGACGTGTGCGCTTGCCGTCGGTGCCGTACCCGTCCCAGAACCGGAACCCCAAGGTGTTCTCACCCATGACGAAGCCCGAGCCAATGGCGAAGTCGTGCAGGCTCAAGTAAGCTTGCTCCCCGGTATGCCCCGCCCACTGAGCGACGCCATTGAGCAGGATCTCCACGCCATCGTTGTCGGAACTCCACTTGCCCGCGAGCGAGGCGGTCTTCGGGTTGTAGGCCGCGCTCAGCCGGAAAGTCGTCTGGTAGGTGTAGTAGCCGTGGGTGCCGGCGGTGTTCGCGTTCCAGCTCGGCGCAATCCACTTTGATTTCGTGTCGTTGGCCACCCAGGGACCGCCGCCGCCATTCATCGGATAGAAAGCGTTTACCACCACCACCGGTGTCACGGCAGATGCATAGGGCGCGGGCAGCGGATGGCCAACGATGGTGTAGTTGACCTCCGCCGTGCCGTCGAACATCAACTGGTCTGACTGGTTGACGGCGGTGTTGTGGAGACCGGCAACGCCGGTGATGTCGATGGCCGCCCCTGCGGGTTTCCCCGCCGACACCAACACGGCCAGGCCGAGAACAGCGAGTCTCGGCCTGCGGAAACCGGATCGGGCCCGCGGCTGCCTCTCTGATTTGGATCTAAGGTTCATTTTTTGCCCCGTGCTTGTACGATACCAGGTGCAACTGGTCTGTGCCTTTCCCGGACATTTTTGATCCCTTTTCGGACATGGCCTGAAACCAAAGCGGCAGACCGCAATCCGCGGACAACCCGCGGGGCGCAGTGCGAAGCCAAAGGTCAGAAATCGCACCTGCAGCCCTGGACAACCTCGCGAGACCAAGCACCCTCCCCTGCGCCAGTCGCCGCCCTCCCGAACATTGACATGGGCCCATCCCAACGGCACCCTGCTGCGATGTGCCATGATGATTGTCGATTCACCGTGTGCCGCAGCGTGCCAGACAGACTTGGGAAGAACGAATTCCCAACGGTCTTCGTGCTGATTCTGCTCTCGTTTGGCTGGCTCACGGCACGGGCTGACTGGCCGGAGTTCCGTGGCCCCTGGGGCGATGGCCACGTCTCGGCCCCGGGCGACACCACACTGGCCGGCCTTCCGCTGCACTGGAGCGAGACGGAAAACGTCAGGTGGAAGACCGAGATACCCTATCGCGGCTGGTCCACACCGGTGGTGATGGGCGGCCAGGTATGGCTGACCACCGCCACGTTGGATGGCCACGATTACTTCGTCCTCTGTCTGGACGCCGCAACCGGCCAGACCCGCTTCAATGAAAAGCTGTTCCATTGTGACCAGCCGGAGCCGTTGGGTAACGATGTCAATTGCTACGCCACGCCCTCACCGGCCATCGAGCCGGGGCGCGTCTATGTCCACTTCGGCAGCTATGGCACCGCATGCCTGGACACGACCACCGACAAGGTGCTCTGGAAAAGGTCGGACCTGCCCTGTCGCCATTACCGCGGCCCCGCCTCTTCCCCGATCCTCTTCGATAAACTCTTGATCCTGACCATGGATGGCGTCGATCTCCAATACCTGGTCGCCCTCGACAAGCAGACCGGCCGAACCATCTGGAAGACGGATCGCTCGGTCGCGTGGAACGATGCGGACGTCCCCGGACAAATGGCCAGGGACGGAGACTTGCGCAAGGCGCACAGCACACCGCTGATCGTCAACGTCAACGGCAAGCTTCAGATGCTCACTGCCGGTGCGAAGGCGGCCTATGCTTACGACCCGCGGACGGGCCAGGAGCTCTGGCGAGTCCGCTACGATGCCTGGTCGGCCGCACCCAGGCCGCTGTACGATCATGGGCTCGCCTTCATCATCACCGGCTTTGGCGGCAAAACGGAACTGTGGGGCGTCCGGGTTGACGGACAGGGTGATGTCACCGATACGCACGTGGCCTGGAAGTGCGACACGCAGGTTGCCAAAACCGCGTCACCACTGGCTGTCGATGGCCTGCTTTACATGGTGAGCGATGACGGATTTCTCTCGTGCCTGGAAGCGGCAACGGGGAAACGGGTTTGGGGCGAGCGGATCGGCGGCCGTTACGCGGCTTCGCCGATCCTTGCGGATAGCCGCCTCTATATCTTCAACCAACAGGGCAAGACCACGGTGCTGCAGCCCGGTCGCACCTGCGAAGTCTTGGCGACCAACACCCTGGCGAGCGGCTTCATGGCGTCGCCGGCGGTGGCGGGCAAGGCCCTCTTCCTGCGAACCAAGACGCACCTCTACCGCATTGAATCCGTGATTCCCAACAGCAAATGAAACCATGGGAGATCACCCTATACCACGCTGTCCCTGGCATGGGGCGGGAGAGGAGGGAATCAATCGTTTCACGGTTGGCTCAATCTCTTATGGCGACCCCGAACAATCGAGCCGAATCTGGATGCCGCCGAGCTGGGCCGTTCCAGATTCTCCTTCAAGCCCCAAGTCTCAACCACCAACTGTTGTGGCGGCTGCGCGGCGGCGATGCGATGAAGGAGTGGGTAAATGGTTATGAGGCCGGACCTCGAGTCTCCAAGTGGGTATCGACGATGCTCTCCAACTCGCCATACAGGTCGGTAGCGCGCTCCACGCCGTCCGCGTCCCGCCACTTCTCGCGCACTTCGGCCAGCACGACTTTTCGGTTCCTGTTGGGGTGTGGCGTGCGGACCAGGTACAACATAGCCATGCGGGCATTGTTGTTCTTGAACACGCGCGGCAGCGTAATGACCAGGCGCAGTTCGCATTCCTGAGCGACGGCGAGGCGCAGCGCCGGCAGGCCGCGGTTGTCCCGCGCCAGCAAACCCTCCGGCACCAGGAGGCAGACACGTCCGCTATCCGGCCGAGCCAACTCGACGGCTCGGCGGATGAAGCAATGGTGGTCCATCAAGCCGCCTTCAGCGTGGCCGAACCGCCGCTCCCATTGGCACGCGATCTCCTCCCGGTTCGTGCCGGAGTACTCGTCGTTGCCCGGCGGGTTGCCGATGACGAGGTCGTAGCGTCCCGCCCGCAGATGCGGCTCAGCGCCCGGGTCTTCGTCAATCTCGCTCTCCGTCGGGGCGCGCTGATAAAGGCAGTTGTGGAGGAACACCTGCAAGCGGTCGGCGTGCTGCGGGTAGAGAAACGTCAACAGTTCGCGGGCGCACGACACGCAGAACGGGTCGTCATCGATGCCGACCAGCCGGCGCGTCAGAAAATCCTGCGCGCGGGCGTCGCCTTCCGCCTGCGCACGGTCAATCGCGGAGTAAAGGTCGCGGAAGAACTGGTTGGCGGCATCGGCCACGAGCACCTGCTGCTGGGGTTGCAGGGCGGCCGTCGGCTGCAACTGTCCCGCCTCGGCCAACAATTCATGCCATTCGAGGAAGGCCGGGATGCTGTCGCGCAGAATCGGCTCGTACTCGATGTTGAGGCCGCGCACGACTGCGCGGCACATCTGGGCACGATGGCCGGCGGCCGTGAGGAGGAACGGCACGGTGCGCTCCTGCATGGGACAGCCGCGCTGCCGGGGCTTGAAGTTGCGACTGTAGTTCTTGGCCTGCTTGAAACCTTCGTCAAATTGTCGTGCCGTCGGCTCCCCTTCGATCGTCACCAAGGGCACATCGCCGCGATGGACCAGGAAATCGAGACGCAGTTGGCCACTGCCGAACGGGTTCTCGATGGGGAATTGCGCGCGGCAGGCTTCGGCGGGGAAACCCAGGTATTGAAGCAGCGGCCAGACGACCTTGAGGCAGTACTCGGAATCGTTGAAGCAGGGGATGGCGAGCAGTTCCCGAATCCGACCGTTCGTTTTCATGGAGCGGCGTGGCGGATTAGTCAGGGAATGGGCGGATTCTCTCCTGCTCGCCGTCGAGGACCGCTTCCAGTTCGGCGACCAAGTGCTGCAAACGGTTCTGCGCTTCAGTCATTGCGCGTTGATAGGTGGTGTTTCGGTGGGCCAGATCGTTGATGGTTTCGCCGTACTGTCCCGGGTCGATCCCTGATTCTTCCAGCAGCCGTTCCTTGACGATCATCGCGCGATCATGACAACGGGACATGGCCAAGTATTGATGTTCGACTTCGAGTTGCTGCGCCGCTCTCAATGGAGGAATTCGGATCTCCCGAATGCGACCGAAGCTGATTCCTGAGGAGTCAACTCCGTGCATGACACGCTGAACTTGCAGCAGACCAAACTTCGATTTCAGGAAGCAGCAGACGTAGAAGGGTTTGATTCCAAGGACACGAATGCGGTCGATGTGCTGGCTGATGTTGACCTTGCCGTAGTCCCGCGGAACGACAACGCATCTCCCAATCAGAGTGTCAGTGCCCCGGAATGCGTTGTTCGTGAACAGAATGTCGCCTGGCCGAATCCGGCTGCGTACCGGATCATTGTGGCTGCCTTCCGCGACCCGATCCGGCTTGACCGCGAAATCGATGCCGGTGTCGCGGATGTTGATGACCTGCAAATATCGCACCGCGCCGCGTGGGCTGAGGTGGCGTGCGCCGACCTGGCCGTAAGTGATGCCCTTGGAGCCGTCGGGCAGTTCGGCCGGGATGAACTGACCGAGCGGAACCGCACCCAGCTTCGTGAGCTGCCTTTCGTTCTCGCAAAAACCTTTGTCGTAGTAGCCGGCATCCCACCGGTTGTTCTTCCGGATCTCGCCGTAGCGGAGTTCCACTTCAAGCCTGGGAGCATCGGGAAGCTGTGTCTTCATGTCTTACTTGCCTGTGCGCCGAAAATCTTCTCGTCGTTTGCGCGCCCCCTCCAATACGTCCTGCAAGTACCACTGCAGGCTCCAGCCCGGAGCATCGAGTTGTGGTGCGGTCATGAAAATCTTGTAGCGCGTCAGCGGGGAGTCGTTGAAGTCGGCGGCCTCATCCCAACCCGCGGGCCGTGGTTCCAAGAGTCGTTGCGCAAAGATGAGCGAGGTCTTGGCGTTGACGCCAACGCCAGTGAACACCTTGTGCGGGAGGCTGACCACGGCCAGCAGGTCCATCTGGCCGCTGAGCCATTTCCGCAAAGGCCCCACCCGGTCGCTGGCCACGATGCTCTCCGGCACGATGACGGCGATGAGTCCGCCCGGTTTGGCGAGGTGGAGGAACCGCTCAGTGAAGAACACCTCGATGGCCGTGCTGGCCAGCCGCCGGAGAGTGTCGCGCACCTCCAGCCGGGACGCGTCGAGCAGCCGGTCGGGCGTCCAGTTGGACACGAGTTGGGCCATGCGCTCGTAATCGCTGGCCACGATGCGCCGCTCGCTGCGCAGGTTCAGCCCGGCGAACAGGTCGCCCGGCGCATTGTCCGATTCGGCCAACGACTGCTCTTCTTCCTCGGCGTCGGCGCCCAGGCGCCAGCAGGCGTAACCGCTCAAGGCGCGGGCCAGCGCATCCGACACCGCGCGCTCGTGGCCCGGCAGGGGGTGGCTGTGCGGCGGCGCCGCCTCTTTCAGGGCGCTCTCGCCAAACAAATCCAGGTTCTGCGTGGACGCGGTTGGTGAACTCTCCAGCAAGCGCAGCAAGTCCCTCAGGCCCTTGCCGCTGAATGGCGGGTTGCCAGCAACGACATCGAACGCGCCTTCCATAATGCCAATGCCCGCGTTGTCCACGAGACCGTTCGTGCGACAAAGCCGGGCCCCGCGCAGCAGCGTATCCTGCCGCCAGACTGGAACGAGCGTCTCGTCAATATCGACGCCGAAGAGGTTACCCGCAGGCAGGCGCCCGCGCTCGATGGCGGCGTGGAGAATCACGCCGTCGCCGCACGCGGGGTCGATGACGCGCGTGCCGCTGGCAAAGCGTTTGCCATGAATGATCTCCAGCATGTCCCAAATGAAGCGGGCCACGACCGGTGGAGTGAAGAATTGGCCCAGCTCCCGCCGTCGCTCCAAGTCGTTGGTCTCCGGCACGGACGAAAGCGCGGTGGGCAGACGAGGCTTCAAGACCAAATCGCAGTTCGACCCGACGGCGTCTGCCACCAGCGGAAACGCGCCAAGGTCGAGCGCCGCCTCATTCGCCAGACTCCGGCCCGCAGCCTCCCACTGCTGGCAGACGAACACGCGCCGCTTCCGCGCGACGGCGTCACGGCACAGAGACTCGACTACACCGCCCGGCCTGATTTCCATTGCCACAACCGTCTTTGCTAACGCAACCATCAGCCTGTCGCGCCGGGGGCCGTTGCCCCTTTGCCATCGCCCGTCGAGCCGGAACGGAGAGAGCAGCAAGGTGCGCTGTGGGTCAAAGGCCTTGCCGACTTGGCGGGCGAGCGGGACCGGTTCGCGCTCCGGAGCGTCGCCGATGGCCGTGAGCAGCCCTTCGTGAAGAACGACAATCAAGTTCCCGGCGGCGCGCTTGCCTGCCAAAGCGACGATGTTGTACGTGGGGTTCTGGGCGCCGGTCACCAA